>OBXC01000092.1_pt1 | contig 97054 bp, 93 predicted proteins | sample 1538111 | NCBI WGS metagenome assembly OBXC01 (sample SAMEA2580137, study PRJEB22360) | human gut metagenome | biome: human gut; feature: human-associated habitat; material: faeces | place: Denmark | collected 2008/2010
GTAGAGCATGCGGCTGTTAACCGCAGTGTCGTTGGTTCGAGTCCAACAGGGGGAGCTTTTTTATTTTCAGATTTAAAAGAAAGAGCACAATGGTTATTGAAAGTGAAAACCATTGTGCTTTTTCTTTATTCTTCTTTATAAAAATTCAGCTATTAGCATATATTAGTTATAGGGGTATTTTATCGTGCCGAATTTTAGCGAATTATAAAAGATTTCAAAAAAGGACATGAGTCCTTTTTTGAGGATATAAGATACTATATAATAAAAATATATGAGCGTAGTGAATAGAATAATAAAGAAAGGGACGAAAATAATGAGCAAGCAGAGAGTATATTTGATTGTATTGGACAGTTTTGGAATTGGACATGCACCGGATGCGGCTGATTTTGGAGATGAAGGTGCAAATACACTTTATACAATTTCCAATTCAAAGGAATATGATACACCGAATATGAGAAAATTGGGACTTTCTTGTATAGATGGCGTTGACTATTTGGAAACAGCAGATAAAGTAATTGGCAGTTATGGAAGAATGCAGGAAGCATCGAGAGGAAAAGATACCACAATCGGACATTGGGAGATTGCAGGTATTGTGTCTGAGAAGGCTCTTCCGACTTATCCTAATGGTTTTCCAAAAGAAGTGCTGGATGAATTTTCAAAGAGGACAGGCAGGGAAGTGCTTTGCAACAAGCCGTATTCAGGAACGGATGTTATCAGAGACTATGGAGAAGAACATATTCGTACAGGAAAGCTGATTGTTTATACATCAGCAGACAGTGTTTTTCAGATTGCCGCACATGAAGATATTGTTCCGGTAGAAGAATTGTACAGATATTGCGAAATTGCCAGAGAGATTTTAGTAGGGGAACATGGGGTAGGACGTGTAATTGCCAGACCGTTTGTCGGGGAAGCGCCGAATTTCCGGAGAACTACAAATCGCCATGATTTTTCTCTCTTGCCTCCAAAGGATACTATGCTGGATGTATTGCAAAAAGAAGGATACGATACTTATGGTGTGGGCAAAATTTATGATATTTTTGCAGGAAAAGGTATTTCCCATACGCAGCGTATTCAGGGAAATGTGGATGGAATGGAAAAAACCATACAGCTTCAGGATGAGGATTTCCATGGTTTATGTTTTGTAAATCTGGTGGATTTTGACATGCTTTATGGTCACAGAAATGATATTGAAGGATATGCGATGGCTGCAACTGTTTTTGACAAGCAGTTGGGAACTTTTATGGAGAGAATGCAGCCGCAGGATATTTTGATGATAACAGCAGATCACGGATGTGATCCGGGATTTAAGGGAACAGACCATTCCAGAGAATGCGTACCGTTTTTAGTTTATGGTGAACAGGTGAAAGAAGGGGTAAATCTGGGAACTCGTAAAACATTTTCCGATATTGCTGCAACCATATTAGACATCTTTGGAATTGACAGCAGATTGGATGGAACCAGCTTTAAGGATGAAATCTTAAAATAGGAGATGGAAAATATGGATAATCTTGAATTGCTGGAGGAAGCAAAAAAAGCCCGCTTAAAAGCCTATACTCCTTATTCAAATTTTAAAGTAGGTGCAGCGCTTCTGACAAAGAGCGGAAAAGTTTATCTGGGCTGCAATATTGAGAATGCCACTTATACACCTACAATTTGTGCGGAAAGAACTGCTTTTTTCAAGGCTGTTTCAGAGGGAGAAAGAGAGTTTGAAAAAATAGCCATTGTAGGGGCAAAAGACGGAGATGATGCAAATAAGCTGTGTGCGCCTTGCGGGGTTTGCAGGCAGGTAATGATGGAATTTTGTAACCCAAAGGAATTTCAGATTATTCTTGCCGATGGGGAAAATACTTGCAGAGTCATGACTTTAGAGGAGCTTTTGCCTTGTGGCTTTAGTTCAGCTAATTTGAAATAAAAGAAAAAGGAGGAAAAAACGTGGAATATGTAATTGAAATGAACCATATTACGAAGCAGTTCGGTGATTTTAAAGCCAATGATGATATTACACTGCGCGTAAAAAAAGGTGAAATCCACGCACTGCTGGGTGAAAACGGAGCAGGCAAATCTACGCTGATGAGTGTCCTGTTTGGTTTGTATCAGCCGGAAGCAGGTCAAATTAAAATTAATGGAAAAGAAGTAAAGATTAACAATCCTAATGATGCCAATGCTTTAGGAATTGGAATGGTACATCAGCATTTTAAGCTGGTTCACAATTTTACCGTACTGGAAAGTATTGTTTTAGGACGGGAAACGACAAAAGGCGGAGTCCTGAAAATGGATGATGCCCGCAAGAAAATTATGGAATTGAGTGAACGATATAAATTCAAAATTGATCCGGATGCGTATATTTCTGATATTACGGTAGGTATGCAGCAACGTGTAGAAATTTTGAAAATGCTGTATTGTGATAATGATATTTTGATTTTTGACGAACCTACGGCTGTTTTAACTCCTCAGGAAATTCATGAGCTTATGAAGGTTATGAAGCAGTTGGTAGAGGAAGGAAAATCTATTATCTTTATTACACATAAATTAAATGAAATTAAAGAGGTTGCAAATCGATGCAGCGTACTTAGAAAAGGAAAGTATATCGGAACCATTGATGTTGCAGAAACTTCCAAAGAAGCTATGTCAGAGATGATGGTAGGAAGAAAGGTCAATTTCATTCTGGATAAAAAAGAAATTACTCCCGGTGATGCTATCTTGGAAGTAAAGAATATGACTATTAAGTCAAAGCATCATGGTAAAGAAGCAGTTAAGAATGTATCGTTTACTGTGCGAAAGGGTGAAATTGTTACTATTGCGGGTATTGACGGAAACGGACAGTCTGAGCTGGTATATGGTATTACGGGAATGATGCCTATTGACGAAGGACAGATTTTCTTAAAAGGAAAAGATATTACCCATGAAAGTATTCGCAAGAAATGCTTGGACGGTATGGCGCATATTCCGGAGGACAGACATAAGGACGGTCTTGTTTTGGATTATGACCTTCAGCAAAATCTGGTGCTCCAGAGCTACTTTACAAAACGCTTCCAAAATCATGGATTTTTAAAATTTGATGCAATTCGCAGCTATGCGGAGGAACTGATTAAAAAGTTTGATATTCGCTCCGGACAGGGTGTAAACAGTATTGTAAGAGGGATGTCCGGCGGTAATCAGCAGAAAGCGATTATTGCCAGAGAGCTGGACAGAAATCCTGACATTGTTATTGCAGTGCAGCCGGTTCGAGGACTGGATGTAGGCGCTATTGAATATATTCATAAGCAGTTGATTGCACAAAGGGATGCAGGAAAGGCAGTGCTTCTGGTATCTTTAGAGCTGGATGAGGTTATGAATGTAAGTGACAGAATTCTGGTAATGTACGAAGGCGAAATCGTTGCAGATGTAAATCCGAAGAAGGTTACAACGGAAGAACTGGGATTATACATGGCAGGAGCGAAAAGGAGTGTGAACAATGAAAAATAAGAAGAAAAATATTTTTCGGGGAGAAGGCATGGCAAGTTTCGGTTCATCCATTCTTGCGATTATCTGCGGTCTGCTCTTTGGACTTATTATTTTGCTCGCAAGTAATCCGAGTCAGGCGTATGGCGGATTTATGATGATTTTGCAGGGCGGTTTTACAGACGGTATTCAGGGGATTGGACAGATGCTCTATTATGCAACTCCGATTATTATGACAGGTCTGTCTGTTGGATTTGCATTTCAGACAGGATTGTTTAATATCGGTGCGCCGGGACAGTTTACTGTGGGCGCTTATGTAGCAATTTTAATCGGTGTAAAATGTACCTTCCTTCCGGCAGGAATACACTGTTTTGTAGCCATTGCAGGCGCTGCCTTGGCAGGTGCGTTATGGGGGATGGTTCCCGGTTTATTAAAAGCATTTCGAAATGTAAACGAAGTAATTGCTTCTATTATGATGAACTATATCGGAATGTATCTGGTAAATATGTTAATTCAGAGAACAATTTATGATCAGGTAAAGAACCAGTCTATGGCAGTTGCATCTACTGCAAACTTGCCAAAAGCCGGATTGGACAAGATTTTTCCTAATTCCGATATTAACGTAGGAATTCTTATTGTTATTGCTTTTGTGATTTTAATTTATGTGATTTTAAACCGTACTACTTTTGGATATGAATTAAAAGCATGTGGTAAAAACCCAAATGCAAGTAAATATGCAGGTATCAATGCAAAGAGAAACATTGTGTTATCTATGGTAATTGCAGGTGCATTGTCCGGTATCGGCGGCGCACTTTTATATCTTGCAGACTCAGGAAAATATCTTCAGGTATTGGACATTATTGCACCGGAAGGATTTTCAGGAATTTCCGTAGCGCTTTTGGGTATGTCTAATCCAATCGGTATCCTTTTTGCCGGATTGTTTATCGGACATCTTACCGTAGGCGGTTACAATATGCAGTTGTTTGATTTTGCTCCGGAAGTCATTGATATGATTATTGCGGCAATTATTTACTGTGGAGCGTTGTCTCTGTTGTTCAGAGGTATTATCCATAAAATTCAAGCCGGAAAAAGTAAAAAACAGACAGATAAAGCAAACAGCAATCTGAAGAAGGAGGAGTAGGAGTATGGATATTGTATATTTTATTATGCAGCAGACAATGTTTTTTGCCATCCCGCTTCTGATTGTAGCTATTGGCGGTATGTATTCTGAGCGAAGCGGCGTCATTAACATTGCGCTAGAAGGTATTATGGTAATCGGAGCTTTTGCAGGTGTCCTTTTTATCAATATGACACAGGCAAATTTAAGCGGACAGGGGCTTTTGCTCATTGCCATTGTGATTGCAGGCGTTACGGGAGGAATTTTCTCACTGCTTCACGCATTTGCATCTATTAATATGAAAGCGGACCAGACAATCAGCGGTACTGCACTGAACATGTTTGCTCCTGCATTTGCAATTTTTGCAGCAAGAACCATTCAGGAAGTGCAGCAAATTCAGTTTACAGATACTTTCCAGATTGATAAAGTTCCTGTATTGGGAGATATTCCTGTAATTGGACCATTATTTTTCCAGAATTGTTATATTACAACTTATATTGGGATTTTAATTTTCCTTGTAGCAGCTTTTGTAATTAAGAAAACAAGATTTGGATTAAGACTTCGTGCCTGTGGAGAACATCCGGGAGCAGCAGACTCTGTGGGTGTTAATGTTTATAAAATCAGATATTCCGGTGTTATTATTTCCGGTGTTCTTGCGGGAATTGGCGGTTTGGTTTTCGTTGTACCGACCTCCACAAACTTTAATGCAAGTGTTGCGGGATACGGATTTTTGGCATTGGCAGTATTGATTTTTGGACAGTGGAGAAGCAACAAGATTTTTCTGGCAGCATTTTTCTTTGGAATTATGAAGACTTTGGCAAGTGCATATTCTGCTATTCCTGTTTTAAAGGATCTTCCAATTCCAAATGAAATTTATAAAATGATTCCTTACATTGCAACTTTGGTAGTTCTGGCATTCTTCTCCAAGAATTCACAGGCTCCGAAGGCAGAAGGTATTCCTTACGATAAAGGAAGCAGATAAAGGAGGTAATCGCTATGAGAATGTATGATTTAATCATGAAGAAAAGAAATGGGGAAGCTCTGACAAAAGAAGAAATCCAGTACATGATTACAGAATATGTAGATGGGAAAATTCCGGATTATCAGATGTCCGCATTTTTGATGGCAGTTTATTTTAAAGGAATGAACGAGGAAGAAACTTTGGCAATGACACAGGCGGTGGCACATTCCGGAGATATGGTGGACTTATCCGGCATTGAAGGAATGAAAGTAGACAAGCATTCTACCGGAGGCGTAGGAGATAAAACAACACTGGTTATTGCGCCTATTGTAGCTTCCTGCGGAGTAAAGGTAGCCAAGATGTCAGGAAGAGGATTAGGTCATACCGGCGGAACTGTGGACAAGATGGAAGCAATTCCGGGAATGCGAACTTCTTTAGACAGAGAAGAATTTTTTGATGTGGTAAATAAAACAGGTCTTTCCGTTATCGGACAGTCAGGAAATCTTGCGCCTGCGGATAAAAAGTTGTATGCCCTTCGAGACGTAACAGCAACGGTAGACAGTATTCCGCTTATTGCAGTGTCAATTATGAGTAAGAAGCTGGCAGCAGGAAATGACGGTATTCTCTTAGATGTAAAAACAGGCAGCGGAGCTTTTATGAAGACCGTGGAGGACTCCATTGCACTGGCAAAGGAAATGGTATCTATCGGAGAAAATGCAGGAAAGAAAATGGCTGCGTTGATTACCAATATGGACATTCCTTTAGGACATAACATCGGAAACAGCCTTGAAGTAATTGAGGCTGTGGAAACATTAAGAGGAAAAGGTCCGGCGGATTTAACTGAGGTATGCTTGCAGTTGGCTTCCAATATGCTTTATCTTGCAGGAAAAGGTACAGAGGAAGAATGCAGGGCTTTGTCTGAAAATGCAATAAGAAGCGGTGCGGCGCTGGAACGTCTGGTAGCTATGGTAGAAGCGCAGGGTGGTGACTCAGAAGTTATTTTAAATACGGATAAGTTTGCGAAAGCGCCTTATGTCTATGAAGTAAAAGCAGAAAAAGACGGCTATATTACGCATATTGATGCAGAGGGCTGTGGAATTGCATCTGCCATGTTAGGCGCTGGCAGAGAGACGAAGGAAAGCGAAATCGATTATACTGCGGGAATTATTTTACATAAGAAGACCGGAGAAAAAGTAGAAAAAGGCGACGTTCTCGCTGCGCTTTATACATCAAAGGAAGAATTATTTGAAGCAGCAGCAGAAAAGTATAAAAAATCTATTTTTATAGAAGAGGAAGCGCCCAAGAAGGAACCTCTGGTTTATGCCAGAGTTACTCCGAAAGGAATAGAAAAATATTAAGATAAGGAGGAATTATATGAACACAAGTGAAATTTTAAGTCATGTAGACCACACACTTTTGAAAGCTTTTGCAACATGGGAAGATATTCAGAAGTTGTGTGAAGAAGCCATGGAGTACCATACAGCTTCTGTGTGTGTACCCCCAAGTTATATTAAAAGAATTCATGACACTTATGGGGAAAAAATTAACATTTGTACAGTAGTGGGATTTCCTTTGGGATACAGCACTACAAAAGCAAAGGTTGCAGAGACTGTGCAGGCGATTGAAGACGGAGCATCTGAAGTAGATATGGTAATCAATATCGCAGATGTGAAAAACGGTGACTTTGATAAGGTTACAGAAGAAATCAGAAGCCTGAAACAGGCAGCCGGAGATAAAATTTTAAAAGTTATTATTGAAGCCTGCTATTTAACAGAGGAAGAAAAGATTGCCATGTGCAAAGCTGTTACAGAAGCAGGTGCAGACTACATTAAGACATCCACCGGATTTGGAACGGGTGGAGCTACAATGGAAGATATTCTTCTGTTTAAGAAGTTTATTGGACCACACGTAAAAATGAAAGCCGCAGGCGGAGTTAAGAGTGTGGAAGATATGGAAGCCTTTCTGGAAGCAGGATGCGACAGAATTGGCACAAGTTCAGCAATTTCCCTGATTAAAGGGCAAAGTGTAAAAGGTTATTAAAATTTAGGAGGAAAAATCATGAAGAAAAAACTGATTAGCTTAGTGCTGGCAGGAGCAATGTTATTAGGAATGGCAGGATGTGCAGAAAAACCGGGTGCATCTGAAGAAGGAAAAAAAGAGGACAAAGGAAGCAAGTACGAACTGGCGTTAATCACAGACGTTGGAACGATTGATGACAAATCCTTTAATCAGGGTTCATGGGAAGGTTTAAAGAAATATGCAGATGAAAATGATATCACATGTAAATATTACAAACCTTCAGAAAAATCAGATAAGGCTTGTTTAACAGCTATTGACCTTGCTGTAAAAGGCGGAGCAAAGGTTATTGTAACACCGGGCTTCTTATTTGAAAGACCGATTTTTGAAGCACAGACAAAATATCCGGATACAAAATTTGTTATTATCGATGCAGCTCCGGTAGAGGGTGAAGGTAAAGAACCGGAAATTAAAGAAAACGTACTTTCTATCTTCTACGCAGAAGAACAGGCTGGATATTTAGCAGGATATGCAGCAGTAGAAGAAGGATACAGACAGTTAGGATTTATGGGTGGTATTGCAGTACCAGCAGTTATTCGTTTTGGTTACGGATTTGTTCAGGGTGCAGACGCAGCAGCAAAAGATTTAGGTCTTGCACAGGGTGACATCAATATTAAGTATACTTATGTAGGTAACTTCGACGCTTCTCCTGAAAATCAGGCAAAAGCAGCGGCTTGGTACAGCGAAGGAACAGAATGTATTTTCGCATGCGGCGGCGGAGTTGGTAACTCTGTTATGAAAGCAGCAGAAGGTGCAGGTAAGAAAGTTATTGGTGTAGACGTTGACCAGTCCGTAGAGTCTGAAACAGTTATCACTTCTGCAATGAAAACATTAAGTGACTCTGTTTACAATGCAGTGGCATCTGTTTATGACGGAACATTTGAAGGTGGAAAATCTATCACATTAGGCGCAGCAGATGACGGTGTTCAGTTACCAATGGAAACATCTAAGTTTGAAAAATTCACACAGGAAAAATATGATGAAATTTATGCAGCATTAAAAGATGGTTCTATTCAGGTTGCAAATGATACCGCAGCAGATGATGCAAGCAAGCTTCCGGTTAACGTTGTAACAGTTGAGTCTATTAAATAATTAAGAAATGATAATTCGTATAAGCATCTTCACCTTAGGCTGAAAGATGCTTATGCTATTTTAGCAGAGAAATATCTGCCGGAAGGGAGCAGGAATGGAAAGTGAAAAAATCATAAAACTTCCAAAGGTGGAGCTTCATTGTCATTTGGACGGCTCATTGCCAATGGGAATTATTCGTGAGCTTTTAGGCAGGGATGTAAAGAAGGAGGAGCTTCAGGTTCGGGATGATTGCAGAAATCTTGCGGAATATCTGGAAAAATTTGACCTGCCTTTGTCCTGTATGCAGACAGAAACAGGCTTAAAGCGTACTTCAAAAGCTTTTTTAGAAAGCTTAAAGCAGGATAACATTCAATATGTAGAAGTTCGCTTTGCACCTCTGTTATCTGTGAATGAGAGCTTAGATTGTACGAGGGTAATACAGTCTGTTTTAGAAGGACTGGAGGAAGCCAAAAAAGCATGTGGAATTTATTATAATGTAATTGCCTGTGCTATGCGTCACCATACAGAGGAAGATAATTTACAGATGATGAAAGCAGCCAGAAGCTTTTTAGGGGAAGGAATTTGTGCTGTGGATTTGGCAGGAAATGAAGCTGCATTCCCTATGGAAAATTTCACAGAATTATTTCAGAAAGCAAAAAAACTGGGGCTGCCTTTTACCATTCATGCAGGGGAATGCGGAAGGGTAGAAAACGTCGTAGAGGCAGTCAAATGCGGAGCATCCAGAATAGGCCACGGAATTGCATTAAGAGGACATGCTGATGTAATGGCAATGTGCAAAGAAAAGCAGATTGGAATTGAAATGTGTCCAATCAGTAATCTTCAGACAAAGGCAGTGGCAAGTAAATCAGAATATCCAATGAGAGAGTTTCTGGATGCAGGATTATGTGTTACCATAAATACAGATAACAGAACAGTAAGTAATTCCAGTATACAAAAGGAAATGGAATTTGTGCAGAAGAATTACGGAATTACAGATGAAGAGCTGGTACGTATGACAGAAAATGCAGTTCATGCGGCGTTTGCAAATGATGAAGTGAAAGCAGAGCTTGTAAGAAAACTGAAAGAGGTATAAAAATGCGAAACAAATATTTGTATAGTGTACTGCCATTTTTGAAAAAATGTAAAAGAGAGACACAACAGCAGTTTGAGGATTATTTTCAGACAGCGCCGGCTTGGCTTATGGAATGTTTTCAGGTAGAGGAAATGGAAAAAGGGCAAATATTTGTGCGGGAAAACACACCGATTGATACCATTTATTTTGTAGGAAGAGGTACGATTAAGGCAACAGATTACAGAATTTATGGCATTACCTATGATTTTATGAGCTTTGACTGTGTACATGCTCTGGGCGGAATGGAAATCATTATGGATTTGGATACTTATATGACGACCTTGGAAACTGCCACACCATGTACCATTGTGAAGATTGCAAAGGCAAAGTATGAAAAATGGCTGTTGTCGGATCTGCGTGTTTTAAAGCTGGAAGCAAAGCTTACAGGCAAATCATTACTGGAGGACGGAAGAAAGAGCAGGGCATATTTATTTCTCCAAGGCTCAGACCGTCTGGCAATGCTTTTGACAGAGAGATATGAATTGTATGCAAAGAACGGCATATTGCGGGTACGGGGCGGCAGACAGGGGCTTTCTGACACTACGGGACTGTGTGTAAAAACCATTAACCGTTCTGTAAAGAAATTTTTGGAGGAAGGTCTTATCAGTAAGGAAGGAAATCAGCTTCTTGTTTCTTTTGAACAGTATAAGAAATTAAAAGAATTGATAGCGGCAATCATAGATATTGAGTGAAAGAAGGGAGAATTATTATGAGCGCAGTGTATGAAAAATTAAAGACATGTTTGGAGAGTATTCAGAAAAAAGTAGATTTTAAACCGGAGGTAGCTCTGATTTTAGGCTCCGGTCTGGGCGATTATGCAGATGAAATCGATGTGGTGCAGACGCTTGATTATACAGAAATCGAAGGCTTTCCAACTTCTACTGTGGCAGGTCATAAGGGACGTTTTGTCTTTGGATATGTAGGGAAAACTCCTGTTGTAATTATGCAGGGACGTGTGCATTATTATGAAGGCTATGCCATGTCAGACGTGGTGCTTCCAACCAGACTTATGGCTCTTTTAGGTGCGAAAAAGCTGATTTTAACCAATGCGGCAGGCGGTGTAAACTTTGAGTTTAAGCCGGGAGATTTTATGATGCTTACAGACCATATTACAACCGGTGTGCCAAGTCCTTTGATTGGGGAAAATTTAGATGAGCTGGGTGTGAGATTTCCGGATATGAGCGAAGTATACAGCAAGAGAATACAGGAAATTATAAAAACAGCGGCGAAAGACTTGGATATTGACATCAAAGAAGGTGTTTATGCACAGTTTACAGGGCCCAATTATGAAACTCCGGCAGAAATCCGCATGGCAAGAACATGGGGAGCAGACGCAGTGGGCATGAGTACGGCATGTGAGGCAATGGCAGCACGCCATATGGGAGTGGAAATCGGCGGAATTTCCTGTATTACAAATATGGCAGCAGGAATGTCAAAAGAAGAATTAAACCACAAAGAGGTACAGGAAACGGCAGACAGAGTGGCTGTGCAGTTTAAGAAGCTGATTACGGAAATTATTACGAGATTGAATTAATGCGAAAAATACAGCTCATACATTTTAAGCGGATGTATGGGCTGTATTTTTAACCTAATATTCCATAAGCAGATATTTTTTCACAATAGGAAAGGGAGCAGACCCTATTTCCAGAAGGTTTTTGTGAAATTTTTTTAAGTCAAAGGCATCTCCTTCTAAATCCCGAATTGTATTTTCCAGAGTAGAAAAATTCAGAAATCCCAAATAATATTTTAAATAGTTTGCGGGATTTTCTACAATGTATTGAAAGATTTCATGGCAAACCTCTTGTTCTGTGATGCCAAAAGAAGAAAGGATTTCGGAAACAACGTTGAAATCCCAGCCTTTATCGTGGATGCCGATATCGAGGAGAGAATACAGACAGAGGCTGATACAGCGGTTCAGGCGGAGAAATTCCATGGAGGCAGGACTAATTTTTAAAAATTCTGCCCCATATTGATAGGAACGGTCTTCCACAAAGGTTGCCCAACCTTCGATATAGCCGCTGCAGCTCAGACAGCTTCGGATGGGCGAAGTTTCCTGCTTTCCAAAATACAGCGTCTGATACAGGTGACCGGGAAAACCTTCATGAGCCAAGGTTGTAAAGAGTTCAGGGCAGGAAACGGAAGAACCCTTGTTAATGTAAATGGTATTGGGGTTAAGGGTATCAATGGGAGGAGTCAGGTAAAACGCAGGACTTGAGAATTCTTCCATTGCTTCAGGTACATATTTTACTTCATAATCTTTAACCGTAAGAGGGGGGAAATCTTTTGTAATGGTATCTTGCAGAAATGCAAGGATTTTTTCAGGTTCAACTGTTTCTATGGCAGTTTCTGTGTTTAAGTTTTGGAGTAGAGCAGGGTTCTCTTGAGATAGTTTTTGTATATCCTTGTAATATTGTGAAAGCTGTCGGTATAATTCATTTTCGATTTCATCTATACTGCGATAATCCCCTACATCATTTTTAATTAAATAAGCGTAGTAGGCTTTACCTCTGGGAAGATGGGAAAGACCATTTTCATTTTTTCCTGTACCTTTTAAATAGTCAAGCTCTTGTGCCAGAAGGCTGTAAGAAGGAAAAACAGACTCTTTTAAGAGCTTTTGGTGCATGGTTATGTAGGAGGAAGCCTGTTTTTTACTGATTTGTTTTTCTTCCTGTAATTTCTGTACACGTTCTTGAAACATGGTGTGGAGATAGTTTTCCTCTGAGCTGTCTGTAAAGGTATGACACTGTTGGATAATCCTGTCTGCTGTGGTATCACTCATGAAAAGACCGTTTTGAGATTTTTCTTTTTCAAATTTGACAATACTTTTGAAATATTTCGGTATAGAGGCAAGTAAGGAAAAATAGTCTTTTATATCATCAGGAGAGCGGAAGGTATATTCTGCCAGAAGAACAGGAAGCTGTGCCTGAATACCCAGATTTGCTCCAAGAGGTTCTGCCAAAAGATAATCGTCAGCCACGGAAAGCTGTGTGGCAAAAGAAAGTCTTAAAATATCGTAGATGATTTGATTTTCTTTGGAAAGGTCTTTAGACTCAAAAGAGTTGAGTTTTTTTTGCAGCTTCAGAAGTTCTTCTTTACCTTTTTCAAAGCTTTCCGGCGACATATCTCCCAGACTGATTTCGGTTTCTTTTATGCCATATTTTTCAGGGTGCGCCAAGGTGTAATGAAGATTTAGAGTATTGGCAGATAATTCGTTTTCAAAAAGTTTATCTGTAAATTGTCGGAAGCGTGTGTCGGGAGACAGAAAGCGGTTTTTGAAAGAGAAAAAGCAGACGCAAAAGAGAAAGAACAGCACAGAGCCGAAAAGTAAGAGGCGGCGTTTCTTTTTAAAGAATTTTTTCAAGGCAAGCTCCTTGTAGGGATATTCATTATAGTTTATGAGAAAAACAAATATGTATGTACATTTTGCATGGAAAAGAGGAAAGCCTTGTGTTAAGATGCTGTATAGTAGGTAATACTTTATGAGGATAAAAGAAAAGAGAGAGGAGAAGTCGGTTTGAGAAAAAAAGGAATATTGCTATGCTTTATGTCTTTATTACTTTTAGGGGGATGCGAGAAAAATGAGAATACTCCAAACCCGCAGGAAACTCCGCAACAGGAAGAAAATCAAAAACCGGAGGTTTCTCTGTCAGAAAACCTTTGGGATTTTGAATTTTCCATAGGAGAAGATGAGTGGAAATTGCCCCAGGAGCTTTCAAAATGGGAAGAAAAGGGCTGGAGCATGGAAGAAAAGCAGAAAGAAACCATGCTGGACGGGGAAACTTATATAGAAGGAGAGATTTTAAGAAAGCAGGGACAGGAGATTTCTGTGGATTTTGTAAATCCTGAGGGAGAGAAAAAGCCTTTAAAAGAGTGCTATGTAGGAGGAATTCTTTTGGAATATCAAGAGGGAGGTCCTTATTACCAGCTTCCCGCAGGAATTACGCTGGGGGAGAGTACCATTGTTCAGGTAACGGAGCAATTTGGAACACCCACAGACGAATATGAGGAAAAAGAAGATATTTATATCACGTATGAATATGGAAAGTATAAGGAAGCAGAGCTGGTATTCCATATAGATGACGAAGTGCTGTATCAGGTGCGGATGAAAAATTATCGAGAACCGGAGAATAAAGAAGAACAGATTTCAGATGAAATACCGGAAGAAGTAAAGGCATATCAAGTTCCGGAGGAATACAATGGAGATTTTCAGGAGTATGTGGTAAAGTATGACAACTCATTTTATCAAGTTCCGACGCCTGTTTCCAAGTTTGTGGAGAACGGCTGGAAAATTTCAAAAGAAGGTTCGGATAATTATGTAAAAGCCGGAAGACATGGGTATGTGACGCTGGAAAAGAACGGGCAGTCCTTATACGCAGTGGTAAAGAATTATGGAGAGGAAACTACGGATATTCAGAATACATTTGTGACAAATCTGTCGGGAGATTTTGATGTGACGAAGGTCTCTATTGGAGTGGGAGACGGAATTGTGCTGGGGATGCCGGCAGAGGAAATGAAACAGAGGTTGGAAGGAAGCGTTTATGAAAAGGAAGAAGATGAAAAAGGCGAGAATTATTTTCTGTATTCCGATGAGAGTAAAAAGAATTTTATCCGTATTTTCGTAGATGGGGATTTGCAGTTAGTAAGGGAGATTGAGGTCTCTAACAGTCCCGAAACGTTGGATAAAGGAGAAGAAAATGAGGGAGAGAAGACAAATTCTGCGGATGCGCTTCTAAATGAAGAAAAGATTACAGAAGAATAGGAAAAGTCGGAAGAAATGTAGTGGTAAAAAGCATACGAGTGTGATATGCTCTTTATGAGGGTTGTTAAATTATCAGAACCAAGGAGGATAAACCAGAGATGAAGAACTCCGGAATTTTAAAAGAAGAATTATTACAGGGAAAGTATAGTCAGTTATTGAAAGAAATTTATCTGGATGAAAGCATGCTGGAATATCAGAACAAAAGATATGCAGATGCAATTACAGAGTTTGAAAAGCTTTACGGCGAAAAGGAAGTAGAAGTTTACAGCGCACCGGGGCGTAGTGAAGTGTGCGGAAATCACACAGACCACCAGCTTGGAATGGTGCTTGCTACATCAATCAACTTAGATGCCATTGCAGTCGTAAGTAAGACAGAAGGAGACCTTATCCGTATTGTATCAGAAGGATACGACATGGTAGAGGTAGACGTAAATGATTTAGAAGAAAAATATGAAGAAGAAGGAACAACAGCAGCTTTAATCCGTGGCGTTGTAGCTAAGGTAAAAGAAGAAGGCTACCGTGTTGGCGGCTTTGAAGCTTATGTTACCAGTGATGTGCTGATTGGAGCAGGACTTTCCTCTTCCGCAGCATTTGAAATTATTGTAGGTACGATTTTGTCCGGCTTATTTAATGAAATGAGCATCAGTCCTGTATTTCTGGCACAGGCAGGACAGTTTGCGGAGAATGTATATTTCGGAAAGCCATGCGGCTTGATGGACCAGATGGCATGTTCCGTAGGCGGATTAATCCATATTGATTTTAAAAATCCGGAAGAACCTGTGGTAGAGAAGGTTCCGGCTGACTTTGAAGCTTATAAATACAGTCTGTGTATTGTGGATACAAAAGCTTCTCATGCAGACCTTACAGAGGATTACGCACAAATTCCCGCAGAGATGAAGAAGGTAGCTGCTTTCTTTAAACAGGATGTGTTAAGAGAGGTAGATGAGAAAGAGTTTTACAGCCAGATACCGGGGCTGAGAAGTATTTTAGGAGACAGACCGGTACTGCGTGCCCTTCATTTCTTTGAAGAAGAAAAACGTGTACAGGCACAGGTAGAAGCTCTGAAACAGGGAGATTTCAAAGAATTCCTTTCTCTTGTGGAGAAATCAGGAAGTTCTTCTTTTAAATATCTTCAGAATATCTATACAACAAGAAACGTACAGAGTCAGGCAATGTCCATAGCTCTTGGTGTCAGCGAAAGTATTTTAGGCAATCACGGTGTGTGCCGTGTACACGGAGGCGGTTTCGCAGGAACAATCCAGATTTTTGTGGAAAACAGCTTTGGGGAAGAATACAGAAAAAGCATGGATAAGGTATTTGGAAGCGGTTCCTGCCACGTATTAAAAGTACGTCAGCACGGCGGCATGCAGGTATTGTAAGAATATCAATATAGAAAAAATTTGGGAAGCTCAGAAAGTGAGCTTCCTTTTTTGTTTACATAATGAATTTTACAAAACGGAAGCATTGTAAAATGTAAAATACAGATGAAATAGTCTTTATTATCTTTTAAATAGTCAGAATATTCTTAAATGTAAAAGTGTACAAAAAATGTTGGAGCATCAGAAGTTGCCCACATTTTATCCTCAAAGTTATACACATTGAAAAATCCAATAAATATGGGAAATTTATAGTTATACACTAAGTTATCCACATTGTCCACAAAAAAATGTGTGGAAGAATATGATTTACATAATGAAATAAAGAACAAAGGTTTTGTGTACTTCTGATAAAAAGGCGTTTTTTGTAGAAAAAAGAAGAAAAGATATTGACTTTTTTGAAGTCAAATTTTTAACGAACTATGTTATAATTCACCGAAATAACGTGAAAACTAAATCTATTATCTGAAAATTTAGGTTTACGATAATTTTACAGAAATTTAACGATTTCATGATTGGTGATTTTACAAAACTCCTTTATAGTAAATGCTGTCGACGAGGAAAATGATTTGAAATTTACGATAAAAGGAGATTATTTAATTATGAAGAAAAAAATATTAGCAGCAATTTTAATGGGAACAATGGTATTTAGTTTAACAGCATGTGGAAATGAAAGTACAGAGGACACACAGGGTACAGATAAAGAAGCTTCATCAGGGACAGAAGAAAAAACAGCAGAAGCACCAAAGGGAGAAATTTCTGTAATTTCCAGAGAAGAAGGTTCAGGAACAAGAGGTGCGTTCATTGAGTTATTTGGAATTGAAGAAAAGGATGCTTCAGGGGAAAAAATTGACAATACAACAGAAGACGCACAGGTAACTAATAATACATCTGTTATGATGACAAGTGTAGCAGGTAATCCTCAGGCAATTGGATATATTTCTTTAGGTTCTTTGGATGACTCTGTAAAAGCTTTAAAAGTAGATGGAGCAGAAGCTACAGCAGAAAATGTAAAAAGTGATACTTATAAAATTGCACGTCCATTCAATATTGCTACAAAAGAAGGCGTAAGCGAGGCAGCACAGGACTTTATTTCTTACATTTTAAGTCAGGAAGGACAGAAAATTGTAGAAGACAATGGTTATATTTCTGTTGCAGCTGATGCTGCGGCTTATGCAGGAACAAAACCATCTGGTAAAATCGTAGTTGCAGGTTCTTCTTCAATTACACCGGTAATGGAAAAATTAAAAGAGGGTTATGAGGCTATCAATCCAAATGCAGAAATTGAAATTCAGCAGAGTGACTCTACAACAGGTATGGAATCCACAGTAAATGGTATCTGTGATATTGGAATGGCTTCCAGAGAATTAAAAGACTCAGAAATCGAAGCTGGATTAAAAGGACAGGAAATTGCATTAGACGGTATTGCAGTTATTGTAAATAATAAAAACTCTATGAGTGATATTACAACAGATCAGGTAAAAGATATTTACACAGGTGAAATTACAGAATGGAGCGACCTTCAGTAAAGACAGAAAGGGATTAAAGGAATGAAAAATATAAAAGAAACCGTTATGAAATATGTGTTTCTTGTGTGTGCCTGTGCCTCTATTCTGGCAGTAGCATTAATTTGCATCTTCTTATTTGCCAATGGTATTCCTGCCATTGGCAAAATAGGAGTTTTTGACTTTTTGCTGGGAGAAAGATGGAAGCCGGGAAACAATATTTACGGTATTTTACCATTTATTTTAGGCAGTATTTATGTAACCGCAGGAGCCGTTTTAATTGGTGTTCCCATTGGTATTTGTACAGCTGTTTTCATGGCAAAGTTCTGCCCACCAAAATTATATAAATTTATGAAACCTGCTGTTGAATTACTGGCAGGAATTCCTTCTGTTGTATATGGTTTCTTTGGTATGGTAGTGGTTGTTCCTTTTGTTCGTGACTTCTTTGGTATTCAGCTGGGATTTGGGGGAGACGGTTCCAGTATGTTCACGGCTTCGGTAATGCTGGGTATTATGATTTTGCCTACAATTATCAGTGTGGGTGAGTCTGCAATTCGTGCAGTGCCGGAGAGTTATTATGAAGGTGCTCTTGCTCTTGGGGCAACACATGAAAGAAGTGTGTTTCGTACAGTGCTGCCAGCTGCAAAATCAGGTGTAATGGCAGGTGTGATTTTAGGTATCGGAAGAGCAATTGGAGAGACTATGGCGGTTATTATGATTGCAGGAAATCAACCGCGTATGCCAAAAGGTCTGTTTAAAGGTGTTCGTACTTTAACATCAAATATTGTTATGGAAATGGGATATGCAGCTGATCTTCACAAGGAAGCATTGATTGCAACAGCAGTTGTACTTTTTGTCTTTATTTTATTAATTAACCTGTTGTTCTCATTAGTTAAGAGGAGGGGAATAAATGGATAAGATACGTCAGAAACTAAAAATGTATGCCCATCATCCAGCCTCTTTTCTTTTGGCTTTGTTGGTTTGGATTAGTGCAATCTTTACAGCAGTGACACTGATTTTTATTGTAGGATATATTTTGATAAAGGGTGTGCCGCATTTGACACCACAGTTATTTGAACTGGAGTATAATTCGGAGAATGTTTCTATGTTTCCGGCAATTATCAATACGATCTTCATGATTATGTTGTCTCTTTTGGTTGCAGGTCCTTTGGGAATTTTTGCAGCAGTATATTTGGTAGAATATGCGAAAAAGGGAAATAAACTGGTGTCTGTTGTGCGCGTAACAGCAGAAACACTTACAGGCATTCCTTCCATTGTATATGGTCTGTTCGGAATGTTATTTTTTGTAACAACACTGCGCTGGGGATATTCTATGCTGGCAGGTGCGTTTACACTGGCAATTATGGTACTTCCTGTTATTATGAGAACAACAGAAGAAGCACTTTTGGCAGTGCCAGATACTTACCGTGAGGCAAGTTTTGGTCTTGGCGCAGGAAAGCTTAGAACGATATTTGTGGTTATTTTACCTTCTGCAGTACCTGGAATTTTTTCCGGTGTAATTTTGTCTATTGGACGTATTGTGGGAGAAACTGCAGCTTTAATGTATACAGCAGGAACAGTGGCAGAGCTACCGGATAGTGTGATGTCTTCTACGAGAACTCTATCTGTACATATGTATTCTCTGGCAAGCGAAGGGTTGTATGTAAATCAAGCTTATGCAACAGCAGTTGTATTACTTGTAATTGTATTGGTAATTAACTGGTTGTCCGGAAGAATTGCCCGCAAGATTAAGAAAGGATAAATAAAAAGAATGAGTAAGTTTTCGATTTCCGATTTGGATTTATATTATGATAAAGGAGCTTTTCACGCATTAAAAAACATAAATCTGGAAATTCAGGCAAATGAGATTACTGCATTTATCGGACCATCCGGTTGTGGAAAATCTACCTTGCTGAAATCTTTAAATAGAATGAATGATTTGGTAGAGGGTTGTCAGATTACAGGAAATATATTATTAGATGGAGAAGATGTTTATGGAGACATGAATGTTAACATTCTAAGAAAGCGTGTAGGAATGGTATTCCAGAAACCGAATCCTTTTCCTATGAGCATTTACGATAACATTGCTTATGGTCCAAGGACACACGGTATCCGTTCAAAAGTAAAGTTGGATGAAATTGTAGAGCAATCATTGAGAAGCGCAGCAATTTGGGACGAAGTAAAAGATCGTTTGAAATTAAGTGCACTTGGTATGTCAGGCGGACAGCAGCAGAGACTTTGTATTGCAAGAGCATTGGCAGTAGAACCGGAAGTATTGTTGATGGATGAGCCTACTTCTGCGCTTGATCCGATTTCCACTTCCAAAATAGAAGAATTAGCAGTAGAATTAAAGAAAAAATATACGATTGTTATGGTTACTCACAATATGCAGCAGGCAGCACGTATTTCTGATAAAACAGCTTTTTTCCTTTTAGGAGAAATGGTAGAATACGGAAATACAGAGGAAATGTTTTCTATGCCTAAGAATAAGAAGACAGAAGATTATATTACAGGAAGATTTGGTTAATTGCGTTATATTAAAAAATAAAATATGATTTGGAAAATGCGCATGAACTATCAGGTATAAGTTTTAATGATTTCTTCGGCAATGAATCGTTTGGCAATACAGCGATTCATTGCCTGTTTTTCTATGTAATGATGGGCTTCAGGTTCACTCATGGAGAGCTCGCTGATTAAAATCCACTTTGCTTTATTGACCAAGCGGATTTCAGCCATTTTGTCTTCAATAGATAAAGACTTCTTCTCAAATTGTCTTAAACGTTCACGGGCACTTTCCATCCAGTTAAGGGAATGGAGGATAACTGGTTTTGAAATTGGTTTTGGCAGTGTGAATACACCATATTCAGCCACTTTGTCATGGATAGCAGAATGAATATCACTTTTAACGAGAAGAAGTACAACAGATTGCTTGGAAGTAGATACGTCAATTGCAAAACGGGTACCGATATCATCAGGAAGAGGAGCATTGATGATAACGAAGTCAAAAGTTTTTTCCGTTAATATACGTCTGGCAGCACTGACACTTGAGGCTGTCTGGACAGGATAATAGCGTATTTCAGGCAACAGACCGGTGAAGGCAGAGGTGAAGCTATCTGTTGCTGATACGATGAGTATACTGTAAACACGTTCTCTTAAACTCATTTAATCTCCTCCTTCTTTTGTTCATTTGATTTATCGGTTACAATAGATGTTTAATATAGCATCCGGTATATATTTTCTGATGAAATCACTGTTTGCGGCTGTGGTACAGGCAGATTTGAAATTTTCCGGAAGTTGTTTAAAGCTTGTAAGGATATCTTTATCTGCTTTGTACAGATTAATATCAGAGGGTGCAGGAAGTTCTGTTTTATTTTGAATTCCGTCCAGAATAGCATAAATAATCAGGGCAAATGCCAGATAGGTATTCGCAGAGGGATCAGGAGAACGAAGTTCTACACGTCGATATTTGCCAATTGCTGAAGGAACTCTGATAAGCTGTGAACGGTTTTCATTGGACCATGAAATATATTTCGGAGCCTTGTTTTTTCCAAAACGTTTATAAGAATTTTCTGTTGGATTTAAAAATATTGTCATATCCGAAATTTTATCTAAAATACCCGCTATCAGATAATTCATATTATCTGTACTGTCAGAAGATTTGACAGATATATTAATATGAAATCCATTTCCAGGCGCATGTTCTAATGGCTTTGGCTTAAAATCAGCAAAAATCCCATTTTGCTGCGCAATTGTTTTGACAACGGTTTGAAATGTCATTGCATTGTCAGCTGCTGTTAAAGGATTAGAGTAGCGGAAGTCAATTTCATTTTGTCCTGGTCCTTCTTCATGATGGGAACTTTCTGGCTGAATACCCATTTGCTCCAATGTCAGACATATTTCACGACGTATATTTTCACCTCTGTCTTCCGGAGCAATATCCATATAAGAGGCATTGTCATAAGGAAGTTTTGTGGATTTGCCATTGTCATCTAATTGGAATAGATAAAACTCCTGTTCTGCACCAAAGAAAAATTGATAACCGGCATATTCAGCGGCCTGAATTGCTTTTTTTAAAATAGAACGTGTGTCACACTCAAATATTTTTCCGTCCGGATAGGTAATGCTACAGAACATTCTTACCACACATCCATGTTCTGGTCTCCAGGGTAAGGGCATCAGAGTGTCTGGTTCTGGATGAAGGAACAAATCAGAATGCGTTTCGTCTCCAAAACCTGCGATTGCAGATGCATCAATGGCAATACCATATTCAAAAGCCCGAGGAAGTTCCTGAGGCATAATGGATATATTCTTCTGTTTGCCAAATACATCGCAAAAGGCAAGACGAATGAATTTAACATCTTCTTCCTGCACATATTGGATGATCTCTTCTTTTGAATACTTCATAATAATCTCCATTCCGCCGCCTTTCAGGTGACGGCACAAATAGTAATGAAAGTGTTTCACACCTTCAAATTTTAGTGTTACAATAGATTTAATTATTAAGGCATCCCGGCATCGATATCAGATGCACCCACCCGTTTGTTTATTGATGTGCAGGTGCGCCTCTTTGCTTAGGTGGGAATACTCTTTAATCGGTTCACTGTGTGAGCCTGTTTTTTGTGTCTATTCCACGATTTTGGCTTAATTTACTTTTTTCACAGTACTACCTGCTTTCTTTAATTTGGCACATACATTTGTTTGTATGGATTTTTACTGTCTGGTGTAATAACTGTAAAAGGAACAGATAAAAGTTTATCCACAGAATATTTGAAGTCTCTACAGTACTCAGACAGATATTCCATAATTTCATCCAAATCCTTTGAAGTTGCATATCTTGCAGTTACTTGTTCTGGAAAGCGGATATCTTTACAATCTCCACGCAGAAACATTTTGCCGCCGTGCATTCCGGTACATGGGAAATTTCCTACAATACGTTTTCCGGCAGTGTGTATTCCGAGGACAATAATGATGCCACCGGCCTGATATTCACCCAGAAAGCTTCCGGCATATCCACCAATAATCATAACAGGAACTTTTTCTTTATAAGCTTTCATATGGATTCCCGCGCGATATCCTGCGTTGCCTTTTACATAGATTTTGCCGCCTCGCATAGCATAACCGGCAGCATCTCCAATATTACCGTGTATAAGGATTTTTCCTTCATTCATAGTATCGCCCACAGCATCTTGAGCATTGGCGTTTACGATAATATTGGCGTTGTTTAAATAGGAACCCAATGCATTTCCGGGAATACCATTGATTGTAAGATTTTTGTCAGACATACCTGCAGCGATAAATCTCTGACCACAGCAACCTTCAATTATACAGTCTTTGTCTGCGTCGCACAGTGCTTCATTCACAGCTCTGTAATCTAAATTTGCAGCATTAATGATTTTCATATTATACCATACCTCCCAAAAAAAAGTTTACTTTTTTTGCTGCTATTCTCCGGCATGAAAAATACCGAGTATTTCAAGTTCTTTTTCTGTCAATCCGATGCCACGCAGCATGAGGCGATTTCCTCGTAAAGCTTCAATGGAATTGATACCCATGCCACCCATCAACTCTTTGATTTCATGTTTCCATGCAGTCATCAGATTAACCAAGCGCTGGTTTCCGATTTCAGGATCAAGTCTCTTCACAAGTTCTGGTCTTTGGGTTGCAATTCCCCAGTTGCATTTGCCGCTCTGACAGGTACGGCAGAGGTGACAGCCGAGAGCCAGCAGAGCAGCAGTAGCTACGTAACAGGCATCGGCACCGAGTGCAATGGCTTTTACCACATCGGCGGCGCTGCGAATACTTCCACCTACTATCAGTGATACGTTGTTGCGAATACCTTCATCACGAAGCCTCTGGTCAACAGAAGCGAGTGCAAGTTCAATGGGAATACCAACATTATCTCTGATTCGGGTAGGGGCGGCTCCTGTACCGCCACGGAAGCCATCAATGGCAATAATATCAGCGCCACTGCGGGCAATACCACTTGCGATAGCTGCAATATTATGGACAGCCGCAACTTTGACAATGACAGGTTTTTTGTATTTAGTAGCTTCTTTCAGTGAGAAAACAAGCTGACGTAAATCTTCAATGGAATAAATATCATGATGCGGAGCAGGAGAAATAGCATCAGAACCTTCAGGAATCATACGGGTACGTGATACATCACCGATAATTTTTGTGCCGGGAAGATGTCCCCCAATGCCTGGTTTTGCACCTTGTCCCATTTTTATTTCTATTGCAGCACCTGCTTTTAAATAATCTTCGTAAACGCCGAAACGTCCGGAAGCTACCTGTACAATAGTATTTTTTCCATAGCAGTAAAAGTCTTCATGCAATCCTCCTTCACCGGTATTATATAATATTCCGAGCTCTGTTGCTGCCAGAGCAAGAGATTTATGAGCGTTATAGCTGATAGATCCGTAGCTCATAGCAGAAAACATAACAGGCATGGAGAGTTCCAACTGGGGAGGCAGTTTGCAGTCTAATTTCCCATCTGCTGTACGATTTACTTTGGAAGGCTTCTTTCCAAGATAAACACGGGTTTCCATGGGTTCGCGCAAAGGATCAATGGAAGGGTTTGTTACCTGTGAAGCGTTAATAAGGATTTTGTCCCAGTATACAGGTAGTGATTTAGGGTTTCCCATGGAAGATAAAAGGACACCGCCGCTGTTTGCCTGTTTATAAATCTCATTTATTGTGTCTCCGGACCAGTTGGAATTTTCCCGCAGGTTACAGTCACTTTTTATGATTTTTAATGCTCTGGTAGGGCAGAATGAAACACATCTCTGACAGTTGACGCATTTTGACTCATCATGCTTCATAACCTTATGTTCTTTGTCGTAGCTGTGAACTCCATTGGCACATTGGCGTTCGCATATCCGACAGGCAATACATCTGTTTTCATTTCTGACTACTTCAAATTCCGGATAGATAAATTCTATACTCATTAAAATGCACCTTCCTTTACTTTTATAATGACCGGTTCACCACCTGCAGGAGACCATATTTTTTCAGCGTTTGGTTCCATGGTTCGGATAGCAGATTCTTCGCTGGCAATGAATACTTTGTCATTTTTTTCACCGACAACCATAGAACGCAGTTTGAGGCGGTCGTTGAGTGCCATCAGCCCCCCGTTAAATCCGAAAACAATCGAAAAAGGACCGGTTACCAGCAGACTTGGGAACATAGTTCTGAGATAAGTGTGTTTTTGCTGATCTTCCAAATCTGTTTTTGTTGCAATGGTGCTCCAGAAGGGCGCAGCAATGACGCTTGCGGCTTCACCGAGGGTGAGACCCTGTATACGGAGCAGATAATCCATGATGTAGGTAATGACTTCCGTATCGGTTTGGAGTGTGCATTTGTAGCCGAACATTTCCATAAAACGGCGATTTGCATCATAAGATGAAATTTCACCATTATGCACAATAGAATAATCAAGCAGTGTAAAGGGGTGTGCCCCGCCCCACCAACCGGGAGTATTTGTTGGATAACGTCCGTGAGCGGTCCAGGAATACCCCTCATATTCCTCCAGTTTATAAAACATTCCTACATCTTCAGGAAATCCCACTGCTTTAAAAGTTCCCATGTTTTTTCCACTGGAGAAAACATAGGCGCCGGATATTTCCGCATTTATTTTCATGACCGTTCGGGCAACAAATTCCTTTTCGTCCAATTGCAGAGAAGTTAAAACAGATTGCAGAGGAGCAACAAAATACCGCCATATAATAGGCTCATCTGTAATCGCTGGTATCTTGCGGGTTGGAATGATTTCGGACTGGACAATTTCAAATTGCTCCTTTAAGAAAGCTTCGCATTTCTTTCTTGTATCTCGGGTATCAAAAAATATATGTAATGCATAAAAATCTTTATAATCGGGGTAAATGCCATAACCGGCAAAACCTCCTCCTAATCCATTAGAGCGGTCGTGCATGGGTTTCATGGAATTTGTAATCATTTCACCGGACATTTTCTTTCCGTCTTTGGAAATTACTGCTGAGATTGCACATCCGGAAGGAATTCTCACCTGACCTTCAATTTTCATATTATCTGCACCTTCCTTTCAGTATAAATGAAAAACAAAGGCATCCATTTTAAGGGCAGAAAAATTCTGCACAAAAAATGAACGCCTTTGCTCATATTCCATATATACAGCCTATGATAAGTTTTGTCAAGAGAGATCTTTCATGAAATGAGAAAAATGAAAAAGATTGTGCAACAGAAAAAAGGGGTTGACAAATAATTTTATCGGGTGTATTATCCAACACGTAAAGGCAAGGGCGTCTTTGAGATATAGTTCTCAGAGGCGTTTTTTATTTTAATATAAAAGGCAAGGATGTCTTTCAGATACAGAGAAAAGTATCGGGAAAGATATTCTTGCCTTTTTAAATTGAGAGGAGTGGCATTATGAAAAATATTTCAGACTTTTTTGGATGTATGGTTTTTGATGACAGAGTGATGAAAGCAAATTTATCAGCTGAGGTTTACAACTCCTTAAGAAAGACCATTGATAAGGGAGCAAAACTTGATATTAGCGTGGCAAATGCGGTTGCAGCAGCAATGAAGGACTGGGCAGTTGCAAATGGCGCCACGCATTATACACATTGGTTTCAGCCGCTTACCGGTGTAACGGCAGAAAAACATGATAGCTTTATTTCTCCATCTCCGGATGGAGGCGTGATTATGGAATTTTCCGGAAAAGAACTGATTAAAGGTGAACCGGATGCATCTTCTTTTCCATCAGGTGGATTGCGTGCAACCTTTGAGGCAAGAGGGTACACAGCATGGGATCCTACCTCTTACGCATTTATCAAAGGAAAAACATTATGTATCCCCACAGCGTTCTGTTCTTATGGCGGAGAGGCATTGGATAAGAAAACACCATTACTTCGCTCTATGGAGGCATTGAACAGGCAGGCACTTCGTATTCTCCATCTGTTTGGAAACGATGATGTGAAATGTGTACGTACTTCTGTAGGACCGGAGCAGGAGTATTTCCTCATTACAAAGGAAATGTATGAACAGAGAAAAGACCTTCGATTTACAGGACGAACTCTTTTTGGAGCAAAACCACCGAAGGGACAGGAGATGGATGATCATTACTTTGGTGTGATTAAGCCTAGGGTTGCTGCATATATGGAAGAATTAAATGAAGAACTATGGAAATTGGGTATTCTGGCTAAAACAGAACATAATGAAGTGGCTCCGGCACAGCATGAATTAGCTCCTATTTATACCACAACTAATATTGCAACAGACCATAATCAGCTGACAATGGAAGTTATGCAGAAGGTCGCAGAAAAAAATGGACTTGTATGTTTACTTCATGAGAAACCATTCGCAGGTGTAAACGGTAGTGGAAAACATAATAACTGGTCGATTGCGACAGACAAAGGTGTAAATTTATTGTCACCAGGAGAGACTCCTTATGAAAATGCACAGTTTTTATTGTTCTTATGTGCAGTTATTAAAGCAGTGGATGATTATCAGGATTTGCTGCGGCTTTCAGTTGCAACTGCAGGAAATGATCACAGATTGGGGGCGAATGAGGCACCTCCGGCAGTTGTTTCTGTTTTTCTTGGAGATGAATTGAATGCAGTACTGGAAGCTATTGAGACAGGTGTCACGTATGAAGGAACGAAGAAGACTCAGATGAAGTTGGGAGTAGATGTGCTTCCAAAATTTAATCGAGACACTACAGACCGCAATCGTACTTCTCCATTTGCATTTACCGGAAATAAATTTGAGTTTCGCATGTTGGGATCATCTAACAGTATCGCATGTGCAAATATTATGCTCAATAGTGCAGTGGCAGAAAGCTTGAAAATTTATGCGGACAGGCTGGAAAAAGCAGAGAATTTTGAGGATACACTACATGAAATGATCAGAAAAACGATTAAAGATCATAAACATATTATTTTCAACGGCAATGGCTATGATGATACATGGATTAAAGAAGCAACAGAAAAACGAGGATTGCTTAATTATCGTACAACACCAGACTGTATGCCTCATCTTTTAGATGAAAAAAATGTACGGATGTTGACATCTCATAAAATATTTTCAGAGGCAGAATTAAAGTCCAGATGTGAAATTATGCTGGACAACTATTGCAAAACGGTATTAATTGAAGCAAATACTATGATTGACATGGCAAAAACAGAAATTGCTCCGGCAGTAAGTTCCTATGTCCTTGAACTGGCGAATACAGCAGTGGCGAAGCAAACAGTAGATGCATTGATTTCCTGCAGATATGAAAATGATTTATTAAAGAAGCTATCCAGACTGGAAGAGCAGATTGCAGTCAGAGCAGAAGAGCTGGAAGATGCTGTATTGAAATTACAGAGCGCCGGAGATATTGAAGAAGAAGCTTATATGATAAGAGATATAATTTTAAGTAAAATGTGTGAACTTAGAGTTGCCTGTGACGAGGCGGAAACAATGACAGCAAAGAAATATTGGCCGTTTCCCACTTACAGCGATTTGTTGTTCGGCGTAAAATAAACCGGTATTTAGTAAATTACGGAGGTATGTTCATATGTGTTCCATTATGGGTTATTGCAGCCGCAGCGCTTCTTTTGATGATTTTATGAAAGGGTTTAAAGAAACAAAATCAAGAGGCCCTGATAACAGCCGTGTAGTGGAAACAGGAAATGGTATTCTTGGCTTTCACAGACTGTCAATTATGGGTCTGACTCCATCTGGCATGCAGCCATTTCAGTATGGGAAAAATTATGTGGTCTGTAATGGGGAAATTTATGGATTTCAGAAACTAAAAAAAGAACTGTCAGATAAATATACATTTGAAAGTGACTCAGATTGTGAAATACTTTTACCGCTGTATCAGGAATATGGTACAGATATGTTTTCTATGCTGGATGCAGAGTTTGCCTGTATCATTTATGATGGTAAAACAGAAAAATTCATTGCTGCAAGAGATCCTATTGGAATTAGACCATTATATTATGGTTATGACAGAGAGGGCTCTGTTGTATTCGCCAGTGAAGCGAAAAATCTGATAGGAATTGCAAAGAAGATTATGCCTTTTCCACCGGGGCATTATTATAAAGATGGCCAATTCATCTGTTATCATGATATTACAAAGGTAGACGAAGTCTGCAACGACAGTATGGAAAAAATTTGTGGAAAAATTCACGATAAGCTTATAACTGCTGTGGAAAAACGTCTTGTATCAGACGCTAAAGTAGGATTTCTGCTTTCGGGTGGACTGGACTCTTCCTTAGTATGTGCTATTGCGGCGAAAAAGAGCAAGGAACCGATTAAAACTTTTGCTATTGGTATGAGTGAGGATGCCATTGATTTAAAGTATGCAAAACAAGTGTCAGATTATATCGGCAGTGATCATACAGAAGTATATATGACACCACAGGAAGTGCTTTCTTCACTGGAAACAGTTATTCATCTGTTGGGAACTTATGACATTACAACAATCCGGGCTTCTATAGGAATGTATCTGGTGTGTAAAGCAATTCATGAACAGACGGATATTCGAGTCCTTTTGACAGGGGAGATTTCTGATGAATTATTTGGATATAAGTATACAGACTTTGCACCAAATGCAGAAGCTTTTCAAGAAGAATCTCAGAAACGAATCCGTGAAATTCATATGTATGATGTTCTTCGGGCGGATCGCTGCATCTCTGTAAATTCACTGGAAGCAAGAGTTCCTTTTGGAGATCTGGATTTTGTAAAATATGTAATGGCAATAAATCCGGAGATGAAACTTAACATCTATGGAAAAGGAAAATATCTGCTGCGGCATGCATTTGAAGAAGATAATTATCTGCCTGAGAAAATCCTTTGGAGAGAAAAAGCTGCATTTTCAGATGCAGTAGGACATTCTTTGGCTGATTATCTGAAGCAATATGCCGAAGATAAGTATACAGATGAAGAGTTTAAAAGCCGATGTAAAAATTATATACATGCCAGACCATTCACCAAAGAGTCTTTGTTGTACAGAGAAATTTTTGAGAAATATTATCCGGGTCAGTCTGAGATGATTGCAGACTTCTGGATGCCGAATACAGAATGGGAAGGATGTAATGTAAAGGATCCATCAGCAAGAGTTCTTTCCAATTATGGTGACAGTGGGAAATAAAAGAAAATCTCGAAATACCTATTGACATAGTAGGTGAAAGGAAATATAATGCAAAAAACAAACCTATTAAATTAGTAGGTAAAAGGAGGATGCTATGTCAACATACAGATTTGAAACACTTCAGCTTCATGTGGGGCAGGAAACTCCTGACCCTGTTACAGATGCACGTGCAGTGCCTATTTATGCAACTACTTCTTATGTTTTTCATGATTGTGCCCATGCAGCAGCTCGCTTTGGACTTGAAGATGCCGGAAATATTTATGGTCGTTTAACGAACTCCACACAGGATGTATTGGAAAAACGTGTTGCTGCTTTGGAAGGAGGTATTGCTGCTCTGGCACTTTCTTCAGGAGCAGCTGCAATTGCTTATACCTTGCAGGCCCTGGGACAAAATGGCGGACATATTGTTGCACAGAAAACAATTTACGGAGGCAGTTATAATCTGATGGCACATACGCTTCCGGGATTTGGAATTACGGCTTCCTTTGTTAATATACATGATCTTAATGAAGTAGAAGCAGCTATTAAAGAAAATACAAGGGCAATTTATATAGAAACTCTTGGTAATCCTAACAGTGATATTCCGGATATTGATGCCTTGGCTGGGATTGCTCATAAACATGGCTTACCTCTTGTAGTGGATAATACATTTGGTACACCATATTTTATTCGACCGATTGAACATGGAGCTGATATTGTAGTGCATTCTGCTACAAAATTTCTTGGTGGTCATGGTACTACTCTTGGAGGAATTATTGTAGACGCAGGAAAATTTGATTGGGCTGTTTCCGGAAAGTATCCGGCAATTGCTGCCCCGAATCCAAGTTATCATGGTGTTTCTTTTGTAAATGCTGCGGGACCGGCAGCGTTTGTTACATATATTAGGGCAATTCTCCTTCGTGATACAGGAGCAAGCATTTCTCCTTTTGCAGCATTTTTACTATTACAGGGAATTGAAACATTGTCACTGCGCTTGGAACGCCATGCAGAAAATACTAAGAAAGTGGTAGAATTTTTAAAAAATCATTCGCAAGTTGAAAAAGTAAATCATCCGTCCCTTCCTTCGCATCCGGATTATTTTCTTTATCAGAAATATTTTCCAAATGGAGGCGCATCTATTTTTACATTCGATATCAAAGGAGGGAAGGAAGAAGCATATAGGTTTATTGATCACTTGCAAATTTTCTCATTGCTTGCAAATGTAGCGGATGTGAAAAGTCTTGTAATTCATCCGGCAACTACAACACATAGCCAGCTTTCACCGGAAGAATTGGAAGAGCAGGAAATTAAACCTAATACAATCCGACTTTCTATCGGAACAGAAAATATAATAGATATAATAGATGATTTACAGCATGGGTTTGATGCGGTAGAATAAAGGAAGGAGAGTTTTGATATGTCAAGAATATATACTTCGGCAGAACAGCTGATTGGGAATACTCCACTTTTGAAACTCACTCAGATCGAAAGAGAGTATGATTTGCAGACAGAAATCCTGGCTAAGCTGGAATATTTTAATCCGGCCGGATCAGTAAAAGATCGTGTAGCAAAAGCCATTTTGGATGATGCGGAAAATACCGGAAAATTAAAACGTGATACAGTTATTATTGAACCAACTTCTGGAAATACAGGTATCGGTCTTGCTTCTGTTGCTGCGGCCAGAGGATATCGTGTCATCCTTGTAATGCCGGACACCATGTCTGTGGAACGGCGACAACTTATGAAAGCATACGGAGCAGAACTTGTACTTAGTGATGGAAAAAAGGGAATGAAAGGCGCTATTGCAAAAGCGGAAGAGCTGGCAAAGGAAATAGCGAATAGCTTTATTCCCGGACAATTTATAAATCCTGCAAATCCCAAAGCCCATAGAGAGAGCACCGGACCTGAAATATACAGAGATACAGATGGGAACGTCGATATCTTTGTAGCAGGAGTAGGTACAGGAGGGACAGTGACAGGTGTTGGAGAATATCTGAAAAAACAAAATGCAGATATTCAGATTGTAGCTGTCGAGCCAGAATCTTCCGCTGTACTTTCTACAGGTATAGGAGGCTCCCATAAAATACAGGGTATCGGAGCTGGATTTGTTCCTGAGATACTAAATACTTCTGTTTATGACGAGATTATTACGGTAAAGGATGAAGATGCTTTTGCAACTGGAAAACTTATAGGTTATAAAGAAGGGATACTGGTAGGTATTTCCTCCGGAGCTGCTTTGTGGGCAGCTATCCAGCTTGCCAAAAGAGACGAAAACAAAGGAAAAAGTATTGTCGTGTTGCTGCCGGATACAGGAGACAGATATTTATCGACACCTCTCTTTGCAGAATAAAAAACAAGGAAAGAAGGAAGACAGATATGATGATCTCAACAAGAGGAAGGTATGCATTGCGTGTATTGCTCGATCTTGCAGAAAATCAAAATAAGGGTTATGTTGCAATGAAGAAAGTTGCAGAACGACAGGAATTATCATTAAAATATATTGAAAGAATTATGCCTGTACTTTCTAAAAATCATTATGTGGAAGGTGTACAGGGAAAAGGCGGGGGATATCGTCTTGCAAAAGAGCCAAAGGATTATCGGATTGGAGATATTTTAAGATTGACTGAAGGACAGTTGGTTCCTGTAGCATGTTTGGAATGTAATGCGGAAACTTGTAAGCGCGCAAATATATGTAAAACATTGCCAATGTGGAAAGAGTTTCATCATATGGTAAACAATTATTTTGACAATATTACCCTTTCAGATTTAATGAAATATGGTGACAAAAGTAAAGATTTTCAATAAAATAGATTGACAAGAGAAATCATAAGAGGTAAAATAGCGTGCGTAAAGGCAAAGGCGTCTTTAAGTTAAAAGAAACTTAAAGGCACTTTTGCCTTTTTGTTTGATGGGAAATTGTATTTTATGAAACAGAAAATAAAGGAAGGAAGTGAGCGACAGTGACGAAATATATTTTTGTAACAGGAGGGGTAGTATCAGGACTGGGAAAGGGAATTACAGCAGCTTCACTTGGAAGACTTTTAAAGGCAAGAGGTTTGAAAGTAGCTGCACAGAAGCTGGATCCCTATATTAATGTAGATCCTGGAACAATGAGTCCATATCAACATGGTGAAGTATATGTGACCGAAGATGGAGCAGAAACAGATTTGGATCTGGGACATTATGAGAGATTTATTGACGAAAATCTAAATCAATATTCTAACCTTACAACAGGAAAAGTTTACTGGAATGTATTAAATAAGGAACGAAAAGGGGAATATCTTGGTTCTACAGTTCAGGTTATTCCTCATGTTACGAATGAAATTAAAGAATTTGTGTATCGCGTAGGGGAAAAAACGGATGCAGATGTAGTAATTACGGAGATTGGTGGAACAATCGGAGATATTGAATCTCAGCCATTTCTGGAAGCAGTGCGACAGATTTCCTTAGAAATAGGAAAGGAAAACAGTCTTTTTATTCATGTGACGTTAGTTCCTTATTTGAGCGGTTCTGAAGAACACAAGTCTAAACCAACACAACATTCAGTCAAGGAATTAAGAGGTATGGGAATCAATCCAGATATTATTGTGTTGCGTTCCGATAAACCGCTGGAGGCATCTATTTTCGAAAAAATTTCACTTTTCTGCAATGTAAAGTCAGATTGTGTTGTTGAAAACAGAACCTTGTCTAACCTTTATGAAGCGCCATTGATGTTGGAAAAATCCAGATTTTCAGACGTAGTATGCAGGGAACTTAATATTGATGCACCGAAACCGGTACTGGCAGAGTGGGAACAGATGGTAAGACGTATTCGAAACCGTACAGGGGAAGTCCATATTGGACTTGTTGGAAAATATGTAAAACTTCATGATGCATATTTATCTGTGGCAGAGGCAATGAATCATGCCGGGTATGAAATGAATACGTTTGTGAAAGTCCATTGGATCGACTCGGAGGATATTACTAAAGACAGTGTAAATAATATATTGAAAGATTTGTCTGGGGTTATTATTCCGGGAGGATTTGGAAATCGTGGGATAGAGGGTATGATTTTGGCGGCAAAATATGCCCGCGAAAAACAAATTCCGTATTTGGGCATTTGCCTTGGAATGCAGATTGCAGTTATTGAATTTGCAAGAAATATGTTGGGGCTTAAAGATGCTAATTCGGGAGAATTTGACGAACAATGCAAACATAAAGTAATTGACTTTATGCCAGGACAAAGTGAAGAAGTAGAAAAAGGAGGGACTCTTCGTTTGGGGAGTTATCCATGTAGTATTAAGTTCGGCACAAAATTGGAATCATACTATGGAAAACAAACCATATATGAACGTCATCGCCATCGTTATGAATTTAATAATAAATATCGCGAAAAGCTGACAGATGCAGGACTTGTAATCAGTGGGACTTCTCCAGATAACAGTCTGGTGGAAGCTATAGAACTGCAGGAGCATCCGTTTTTTACTGGCGTACAGTTTCATCCAGAATTCAAGAGCCGCCCAAATCAGGCTCATCCACTATTTAGAGGCTTTATTTCGGCTGCATTAAAGGAGCAAAATTATGGGAATTCATGAGGAATGTGGCGTATTCGGAATAATAAATACAAGAAAAAAGAATGTGGCAGAAATCGTTTATTATGGATTGTATGCGCTGCAACATAGAGGACAGGAAAGCTGTGGAATTGTTGTAAATGATGAGGGGGTATTTACTTCTCATAAGGATCTTGGACTTGTAAGTGAAGTATTTACTAAAGATTCGTTGTCTCATTTACCAGAAGGAACCATGGCTGTGGGTCATGTACGATATGGAACCACAGGAGGAACAACGCGAAATAACTGTCAGCCCATTGAAGTGAACCATCAGAAAGGCAAAATGGCAGTGGCGCATAATGGAAATCTAAGTAATGCATTGGAATTGCGTGATAAGTTAGAATTGTCAGGCGCAATTTTTCATACGACAAGTGACACGGAAACGATAGCTTATGTTATTACCAGAGAAAGGCTGATGACGCCAAGTATTGAAGATGCAGTGAGCAATACTATGAATTTACTGGAAGGGGCGTATTCTTTGGTCTTGGTATCGTCTGCAAAGATGATTGCTGCAAGAGACCCTTACGGGTTCAGACCGCTTTGTTATGGACAGATGTCAGATGGCTCTTATGTTGTTGCATCAGAAAGTTGTGCATTATCAGCCGTAGGTGCAGAATTTATCAGAGATTTACTGCCGGGAGAAATACTAGTCTTTGATCAGAAAGGGATGGTGTCAAGAAAAGAACACTGTGGAGAACAGAAGAAAAAAACATGTATCTTTGAGTATATTTATTTTGCCAGACCGGATTCGGTTATCGATAATGTATCTGTTCACGCTTCACGAATTCGCGCAGGTCAGTTGCTGGCAGAGAACTATCCGGCAAAAGCAGATGTTGTAATTGGAGTTCCGGACAGCGGTCTGGATGCTGCTCTTGGCTATGCAAATAAATCAGGTATTCCTTATGGGATTGGATTGATCAAAAACAAATACATTGGCAGAACATTCATTTCACCGAGCCAAAATGAGCGATTGGATAAAGTTCGAATAAAACTATCTCCTGTAAAGAATGTAATAGATGGAAAAAGGGTGGTTCTTATTGATGACTCTATTGTAAGAGGAACCACAAGCAGACAGATTGTAAAATTACTACGTGATGCAGGGGCAAGAGAAATACATATGAGAATTTCCGCACCTCCATTTTTGCATCCTTGTTATTATGGGACAGATATTGATTCTGAGGAAAACCTGATTGCCTGTCATCACAGTACAGAAGAAATTGCTGAAATGCTTGGAGTAAATTCTTTAGGATATCTGGAAATCTCTCAATTGGGAAAATTGATTGAAAGTGAGGATTATTGTGCAGCATGTTTTAATGGAAGATATCCCACACGAATTCCAATAGATCTTCGCAAAGACCGATTTGAAAGAAAATTATCGGAGAGAAAAAAATAATGGAGGAATAGAGTATGGTAAAACCTAATATGTATTACAATGAATTGAAAGACTCATACCTTTTTTATAATATAGCCCAGAAAACCAGAACGTATGTAGAGAACCATCCGGGAGTAAAACTTTTAAGAATGGGAATTGGAGATGTTTCATTACCATTGTGTGATGCAGTGATTAAAGCATTGCATGAGGCTGTGGATGATCAAGCTTCAAAAAGTAGTTTTCATGGATATATGCCAGAATGTGGTGCTCCATTTTTAAGAGAAGCGATTGTAAAATATTATGCAAAAAGAGGTATTTCTTTATCAGCGGAGGAAATTTTTGTGTCAAGCGGAGCAAGTGATGAATTGGGAGATGTTTTGGATTTATTTGATCGCTCTAATCAGGTATTGGTAATTGAGCCAGCTTATCCGGCGTATGTAGACGCAAATGTGATGGCAGGAAGAAAGATTATGTATTTGGTTTCAGGAGAGGAAAATGAATTTTTGCCTGAACCAAATGAGAAAACAGAAGCAGATATTATTTATATTTGTTCACCAAATAATCCTACTGGAGCTGTTTTTTCACGTAGTCAACTTCAGGCATGGGTCAATTATGCAAATAAGAGAGGTTCCATTATTCTTTTCGATGCGGCATATGAGGCCTTTATTGAGGATGAAATACTTCCACATAGTATTTTTGAACTGGATGGAGCAGAAACATGTGCCATAGAAATTTGCTCTTTTTCAAAAACTGCCGGCTTCACGGGAACCAGACTTGGTTATACCATTATACCAAAAGCATTGAAGCGTAATGGGATGAATATGAATGAGATGTGGGTGCGAAATCGTACAACAAAAACAAATGGTGTATCTTATATTATTCAGAAAGGTGGAGCAGCAGTTTTTTCAGAAGAAGGTCAGAAACAAATTCATGAAAATATACAGATTTATAAGAAAAATGCAAAAGTATTGATGCAGGCCTTGGATCAGCTTGGAATTTGGTACTGTGGAGGGAAAAATGCCCCTTATATTTGGATGAAATGTCCGAGAGGAATGAAAAGCTGGGAGTTTTTTGACTATCTGTTACAGGAAATTCAAGTAGTAGGAACACCAGGAGAGGGGTTTGGAGCTTGTGGAGAAGGATATTTTAGATTCTCAACGTTCAGTTCTCCGGAAGATACAAAAGAAGCAGCAAAAAGAATTGTTAAATTACTTTCATAATGTTTGATATAGGATTTTTATGGTAACAGTTAAGATTTCAAGATAAAAATGTAAAGAATGTAAAGTTAACAGACGCAGGAGAGGCGTCTGTTATTTTTATATAAATTTTACTTTGATTTAACAATCTGACGGTAGTCGATTTTACATGATTTTCGTATAATGATATCACAGCAATAAAAAATAATGTTGTAAAAAATTAGAAAAAGATAAATAATTTATATCACAGGGAGGTTTGGCTGATGCGTACAAAATTCGACCGGCAGCTTGAGGAGCTGAATGTAGAGTTGATTAAAATGGGAGCTTTATGTGAAAGAGCAATCAGAAGAGCAGTGGATCAGCTTGAGGATACTCAGGATGCAGAAAAGGAACTTGTAGATGGAATTGAGGAGGAAATCAATCAGAAAGAAAGAGAGATTGAAACTCTTTGTATGAAACTTCTCCTTCAACAGCAGCCCGTAGCCGGTGACTTGAGACAAATATCTTCTGCATTAAAAATGATTTCTGATATGGAAAGAATTGGGGATCAGGCGCAGGATATTGCGGATATGTCCCGCTTTGTTCAGGTGAAGGAACTGGCTCATAAAATTCATATTGGAGAAATGGCTGAAGCAGCAATTAAAATGGTGACAGAAAGCATTGATTCTTTTGTGAAAAAAGATTTAGAAGCTGCGGCAAAGGTTGTAGAATATGATGATGTAGTAGACAATCTGTTCTTAAAAGTAAAACAGGAGCTTCCAAATATGATGAAAAAGGATGCTCAGCAGGCAGAATATTATATTGATTTAATTATGATTGCCAAGTATTTGGAAAGAATTGGAGATCACGCAGAAAACATTGCCCAGTGGGTAGAGTACTCAATAACAGGAAAGCATGAAGCAGACAGAGGATAATAGGATGATTTATTTAGTAGAAGATGATGAAAGTATCAGAGAGTTATTGGTGTATACCTTAAATGGTCAAGGGCTTGTGGCAGAGGGATTTGCGTATCCCTCTGATTTTTGGCATGCGATGGAAAAGAAAATTCCGGATTTAGTGCTTTTGGACATTATGCTGCCGGAGGAAGATGGACTGGAAATTTTACAGAAACTTCGTAAAAAGAAAGAAACGAAAAATATTCCCATTGCCATGCTGACGGCAAAGGGCAGTGAATATGATGTTGTAAAAGGTCTTGACGGAGGAGCAGATGATTATATTCCCAAACCATTTCGTATGATGGAGTTAGTTTCCAGAGTAAAAGCATTGATTCGCAGAGGTGGTCAGGAACAGCCTCAGGATGATGAAGAATATGTTTTGGGAGAACTGTATGTTTCAAAGAAACGTCATCTGGTAAAAGTAAAAGGAGAGGAAGTTACTCTTACCATGAAGGAGTTTGAGCTTTTATTGCTGTTCTTATCAAATCCGGGAATTGTGTTTTCCAGAGCGCAGCTTTTGGATAAAATATGGGGCTATCAGTTTGATGGGGAAAGCAGAACGGTAGATGTTCATATTAGAACTCTTCGTCAGAAACTGAAAGATGCCGGACACTATATCGAGACCGTTCGAGGTGTAGGATATAAAGTAGGAGGGGACGAATGACAAAAAGAATTTTCAGATCTATGCTTTGCGTTTCCATGATTGTCCTTTTGGCAGGTTCGGGACTGATTATGGGAATTTTGTATCATTATTTTGGAAAGCAGTTATCAAAAGAATTAAAGATGGAAGCGGCGTATCTTGCCATTGCAGTGGAGAAGGAGGGAATGGAAGCTTTTGAGGAGCTGCCTCCCCAGACAGAGCGTGTGACGTATATTGATGAAGATGGAACTGTTCTTTTTGACAGTGTGGCAGATGAAAATGATATGGATAATCACGAAAACCGTGCAGAAATCCAGAAGGCAATGAAAACAGGTTCCGGTACGGCTGTCAGAAGGTCAGATACCCTGTCAGAAAAAACCTTGTATTATGCTATGAAGCTGGATAACGGAAAAATTTTGCGAGTGTCCAGTGTTCAGTATAATATTCCGGGACTCTTAGGCGGAATGGTGCAGCCGATTTTAATTATTTTGATTTTTATGGTAGGCTTGTCTGCACTTTTGGCTTTCCGTCTTTCAAAGAAAATTACGGAGCCTGTCAATGCCCTTGATTTGGAGCATCCGGAGGACAATCAGGTATATGATGAGCTGACGCCGCTTTTAAGTAAAATCAGCAGACAGCAAAAATCTCTTCATCATGAGATTGAGGATGCCAGAAAGCAGCAGGAGGAATTTTCTTTAATTACAGAAAACATGGAAGAAGGATTTCTGGTTATTGATAAGCATACGGAAGTGTTATCTTATAATTCCAGCGCCTTGAAGCTTTTAGGCGATAGCAACTGGCAGGGCAGACAGAGTATTTTAACATTGAACAGAAGCGGAGAATTTCAGAGCATTGTAGAGCAGGTACTGGAAGGTCATCATACAGTGAAAATGCTGGAATTTCCGGAAAGAAGCTGCCAGATTGCCGCTAATCCGGTATGGCAGGATAATGAGGTAACAGGAGCGGTGCTCACTATTTTGGATGTGACAGAGCGTATGAGAGGAGAGCAATTACGCAGGGAATTTACCGCTAATGTTTCTCATGAGCTGAAAACACCGCTTACTTCTATTTCAGGCTTTGCGGAAATTATTAAGGACGGATTTGTAAAACCGGAGGATACGAAAGTATTTGCCAGCCGTATTTTTAAGGAAGCGCAGAGGCTGATTACTCTGGTAAATGACGTAATTAAAATTTCCCAGTTGGATGAAGGGGAGCTTGTTTATCAGAAAGAGCAGGTGGATTTGTATCAGCTGTCTAAAGAGGTTTTTCATCGCATTGAGCACAGCGCCAAGGAAAAAGATGTTAAGCTTTATCTGGAAGGACCTCATGTTCAGGTGTCTACGGTGAGAATGATTTTAGATGAAGTTCTTTTTAATCTCTGTGAAAATGGCTTAAAATATAATAAACAGGGCGGAAGCTTAACCGTTACGCTGAAAGAAGAAAACAATAAGGTGGAAATTTCTGTGGAGGATACGGGAATTGGAATACCTGAGGGAGAACAGTCACGAGTATTTGAAAGATTTTACCGTGTGGATAAGAGCCATTCAAAGGCAATCGGCGGTACAGGACTGGGGCTTTCCATTGTAAAACACGGCTGCATGTATTTGGGCGCTAAGGTTGATGTGGAAAGTACGCCGGGAGTGGGAAGCAAATTTACGATTACGATGTAAGAAGCTGTTGTAGAAAGCATCTGGAGAATGTTTATACATCTGTTAATTGAAGTGTATAGATATACCAGATGCTTGATATGACAGCTTTATTTTATTAGGAAAATTTATAGGGCAAGCTGCGATTTGAAAAGTAAATACTTCAAGATGATTGGATGTTGAAATAGAGTTATGGTTATGATAGACTTTTAAATAGGAAAGTGCCCATGACAGGGTGGTAGCCTCCCGAGCCAATAGACCGGATTACCGGAATACATAGGAAGGGAGGTGGCGCATATGACAGCATATGAAATCATTATGATTTTTCTTGGAATATTAGCTTTGCTGATTTCCTTTGGCGGTTTGATTATTGCGTTGCTTACCTTTCTCGATAAGAGAGATAAGCGAAAATAAAAATGCCTACCCCGTCGGCCAACGGGATAGGCGGTGTCCGTAAGGACAAATAAACCTAGTTTCGAGAGGCATCCACTTTGGAGTGGGTACTTTCTTTATATGTTAATTATACCGTAAATATTTATAGTTTTCAAGAACTTTTGGCTCTTTATTGAGAGGAGGGTTTTGTATGAGGAGAAGGTTATCTTTATTTTTCTTAACAGGAACCGTCGCATTGCTTTTATGTAGCTGCAACAAGGCAAAAAATGAGCATTTTGAACTGGAAAATACACCTTTGGGAATGACTATGGAAGAAACTATGGAAGCATATCAGGTAGAGCGAGATGATTTAGACGACATATAGGAGGGTACTTACGGCTCTGCATTTATGCTTCGAGACGGACGGGAAATATTTGGAGCAAAGACGGACCACATCAGTTTTAACTTTATGGATATGACAGTCAGCGGTAAAACACAGAAATTGCACCGAATTGATGTGATGTATCCAGATGATACAGATATGAATGAAGTTCGGAAAAATATGGAACAGTCTTTTGGGAAAACAACGGATAATGTGACTGATTTTGATATGATTGGCACGTTATTAGACAGTGATATGCGAAGATATGATTATGAAGCAGATGAGCATTTAGCCTTGTGGGCAGATAAAAAGGTCAGTGATGTCATTCCAAAGGGACAGGAAGAAGAATATGAGAAATTATGGGAAATTCCCATGACACGTCTTTCTGAGGATAAGTGGGAGGAATTTTCCGAAAACGCTTCTCTGGTATATGGGTATTGCTCTGATAATGCTGATGATGCACCGATAGGTGACAAAAGAATTCGCATAGATGCCACAAATTGGGTGATTTATAATACCATTAAAGAAGAATTGGAATAAGAAATAAAAAGAAAGAGACCATTTTCACGGAAATAAATTCGTCAAAATGGTCTCTGTTTTAATTCCCCTGCATTCTTTTAATAACCTTTAAGCGGGTAAATTCTTCTCGCTCTTTTTCTTCCAATGCGTTTGAGATGCTCTTTGTAAGCGCCTCGTATTTGGGGATTGTGATGTTTTTCAGTGCATTGGCACGTTTCTGTGTTTTCTTGATATTAACAGCCAGTCGGTAAGCAGAATTTTCCACCATAGACAAGCGGATAGTTAAATCCTTTACCTTTTCAAAAGCAGCGTGAGCTTCATCAAGAGATGCTTTTGTTCCATAGTAGGAATAGGTAGGCTCATCGGAAGACGGTTCAGAACGCACCAGAGGAATTTCCGTACCCATAACGCTTCGTGTTTTTATGGAAATGGAGTTTTCCACAGGTACGGTTCTGGAGATTTCCTGCACATAACTGATGCCGATTTCCATATTTGCCTTTTGCAGAGCAGCATAAGCAGTACGGAAGGTAACATCAATCTGTGACTGAATATCCTTTGCCTGCTCAATCAAATCCATCAGTTCACGGATTAAGATATTTCGTTTCTTATCCATCAAATCAAAACCTTGCTTTGAAAGAGCAAGAGAGTTTTTCGCAAGTATCAGGTTTCCCTTGGTGGGAAATGTATTCGGATCCACAAAATCCCCCCTTTTACTTTTCTACGTTTTCAGGATAATATTTATCCAGAATTTTGGTGTCGATACGGTCAAGCTCTTCTCTCGGTATCATGGAAAGAAGCTCCCAACCTTTATCTAAAGTTTCCTGAATAGTTCTGTTTTCATCTGCTCGTTGTCCCACGAAGTTTTCTTCAAAGGCAGTACCAAACTCCAGATATTTTTTATCCAGAGGTGAAAGCTCGTCTTCGCCGATAACCGATGCAAGAGCTCTGGCATCCCCTACCTTTGCGTAGCAGGAGAAAAGCTGATTTGCAACGTCTTGATGGTCTTCCCGTGTAAAGCCTTCACCGATACCGTCCTTCATAAGACGTGACAGAGAAGGCAGTACATTGATTGGCGGATAAATTGCCTGTCCGTGAAGCTGACGGTCAAGTACAACCTGACCTTCGGTAATGTATCCTGTTAAGTCAGGAATTGGATGAGTAATATCATCATTTGGCATGGTAAGAATTGGTATCTGTGTTACAGAACCTGTACCGCCTCTTACAATACCGGCTCTTTCATAAAGGGTTGCCAGTTCACTGTATAAATATCCCGGATATCCTTTTCTGGAAGGAATTTCACCCTTAGAGGAAGATACCTCACGCATGGCCTCACAGAAGGAAGTAATATCTGTAAGGATAACAAGGATGTGCATACCTTTTTCAAAAGCCAGATATTCCGCAGCAGTAAGAGCAACCTTCGGTGTAATCAGACGTTCTACAACAGGGTCATTTGCCAAATTCAGGTACATAACAACATGGTCGGATACACCGCTTTCCTCAAAGGTACGGCGGAAAAATTCCGCTACGTCATATTTTACACCCATTGCAGCAAAGACAATGGCAAATTTTTCATCGCTGTTGCTACCAAGAGATGCCTGCTGAACAATCTGCGCTGCAAGCTGGTCATGGGGAAGTCCGTTTCCTGAGAAAATCGGGAGCTTCTGTCCACGAATTAAAGTAGTCAGTCCGTCAATGGCAGAGATACCTGTTTGAATAAAGTTTCTGGGATATTCTCTTGTGACGGGATTTAACGGAAGTCCGTTAATATTCAGCTTCATTTCGGGAATGACAGGACCTAATCCGTCAATGGGTTTTCCGATACCGTTAAAGGTACGCCCCAGAATATCGGGAGAAAGCTCCACTTCCATGGGATGTCCGCTGAGGCGTGTGTGGGTATTGGAAAGCGACATATTTTCGGTACCTTCAAATACCTGAATAACTGCTTTTTCTTCGTATATTTCTACAATACGTCCCAGCTTTTTGCTTCCGTCATCCACACGAAATTCTACGATTTCATCAAAGGAGGCGTTTTTTACTCCTTCTAAAACTACCAGAGGGCCGTTGATTTCGCTTAAGCCCAAATATTCGATTGCCATAAATCAGTCCCTCCTTATCCATTTTTTTCCATTACTGTGTTATAGAAATCTTTTACCGCTTTTTTATAATCATCCATCATTTCCAGATGGTCGTTTGGCACATCATATTTAATTGCAATGACTTTTTCAAAGATATTTTCTTGCTTTAACACGGACATTGGCATGCCCATTGCAATGAGAGCACGGCACTTCTTATATAAATACAGAATAACTTCCATCATTTTAAACTGTTTTTCCAGAGAAACACAGGTATCGTCAGGATGGAAAGCATTCTGCTGTAAAAAGCCCAGACGGATAACTCTTGCAATTTCCAAGGTCAGCTTCTGGTCATCGGGAAGCACGTCGCTTCCGATAAGCTTTACGATTTCCATCAGACTGCTTTCTGAGTTTAAAATTGCCATGATGCGGTTTCTGTACTCCACAAACTTCGGGGAAACATTTTCACTATACCAGTAAGATAAATCTCCCAGATATTCACTGTAACTGGTAAGCCAGTGAATGGCAGGGAAATGTCTTGCATAAGCCAGAGACTTATCCAGTCCCCAGAAGCAGCGGACAAAACGTTTGGTATTTTGTGTTACAGGCTCGGAAAAGTCACCGCCCTGTGGGGAAACTGCACCGATAATGGATACAGAACCTTCCGTACCGTTTAAATTCTGCATCATGCCGGCTCTTTCATAAAAGGCAGAAAGACGGGATGCAAGATAAGCAGGGAAGCCTTCTTCCGCAGGCATTTCCTCCAGACGTCCGGATAATTCACGCAAAGCCTCTGCCCATCGGGAAGTGGAGTCCGCCATAATTGCCACGTCATAACCCATATCACGATAGTATTCCGCAAGGGTAATACCGGTATAAATAGATGCCTCACGGGCAGCAACCGGCATATTTGAAGTATTGGCAATTAAGGAAGTACGTGCCATTAAGGCGTTTCCTGTTTTCGGGTCATGAAGCTTGGAGAAATCCTCCAATACCTGTGTCATTTCATTTCCACGTTCACCGCAACCAATGTAAATAATAATATCGGCATCAGACCATTTGGCAATCTGGTGCTGCGTCATGGTTTTACCTGTACCAAATCCGCCGGGAACAGCAGCAGTACCGCCTTTTGCAATCGGGAACAGAGTGTCCAAAATACGCTGTCCTGTTACAAGTGGTTTAGAAGCAGGGTAACGTTTACTTGTAGGTCTTGGAATTCGTATCGGCCATTTCTGCGCCAGTTTTAATTCATATTCAGAGCCGTCTTCCAAAGTAAGTACGGCAATAGTCTGAGTAATATTGTATTTTCCGTCAGGAACAACAGATTTTATCACTCCGTGAAGATTTGGCGGAACCATAGACTTATGCACAATGGACTCTGTTTCCGGAACTTCTGCAATAATCGTTCCTCCATAGACCTCCATACCTTGGGAGACGGTTAGATGCACGTCCCAAAGCTTTTCCGTATCCAGAGAGTCTACCTGCATACCTCTGGAAATATATTTTCCAGATTGTTCGGCAATCACAGAAAGAGGTCTTTGAATACCGTCAAAAATATTATTTAAAATACCGGGGCCAAGTGTAACAGAAATGGCGTCACCACTGGCAGTTACGGTTTCTCCGGGGCGAAGTCCGCTGGTTTCCTCAAATACCTGAACTGTTGTGGCTTCTTTTTTCAGAGAGATAACCTCACCGACCAGATTTTCCTTTCCGACATAAACCATTTCCGACATTTTAAAGCCTGTATTGCCTTTTAAGTAAATAACAGGACCGTTGATGCCGTAAATTTCAGCAGTTTTACTCATGGGTAAATCCTCCATCAAAATTGAAGCGTTCCTTTTCATTTTCAAAAGCAGTAAGGAACGTATTGTCAATTAAAATATTTTTTTCAGGAATAACAGCTCTTATACCACCTAAAAAATCTGTTTCAGAGATGAGAGGAGTAATTCCGGTGCGTTTTGTCAATTCCTCTGCCTTGGCAGAGTCCTTGGCAGTGAGATAAATCTGTACAGAGTCATTTTCGGCAATCTCCAAGGACTGTTTGATTTTATTTTCCAGCCAGTCTGTATACTCCGGCTTTTTCGAGAAGTCATCCAGTAATTCCTCTACTTCAGCAAAGATACTTTCTTTTAATTTCTGCTGTTTTTTGGAAAGCTTTCTTTTAATATGGAGATGCTCTGCGGAAAGCGCTTTGTTGATTTCTCGGGCTGCGTTGTCTGAGTCTATTTTGAACTGACTTTCAGAAGCAGCCTGCTTTTCCTGTTTATGGCGTTCCATTTCTGTTTCCAGAGCAGCCTTGTATTCATCCAATACTTTTGTTGCTTCTTCTCTGGCAGTATCCATGGAAACTTCATAGAAATGCTGCAATTTTTCTTCTGTTGTCATACACATCACCTTCTTGTCATAATTTTAGTCCGATGGCTTCATTTACATAAGAAGTAATGAAGTCAGGCGCCCGTCCCGTTCCGTGACGGTCAGGGATTTCAATAAGCAGAGGAAGCTTGTGATTTAAGCGCACATCATCGATAATGTCGGGAAATTCTTTTCCGAATTTTTCTGTAAGGAGAATAATGCCGTTTTCTTTGTTGCTAATGGCTTCCTCCAAGGCACGATGAAGTTCCTCTCTTTCGTGGACAACCACACCTTCTACGCCTGCAAGGCGCATACCGGTGTAGGTGTCGATGTTGTCACTGATTAAAAACATTTTCATTGGAAATCATCCTTCCGTATTGAAATCAGCCTAATTTACCAAGGATCATGAAAGAAATAATCAGACCATATAATGCAATACCTTCTGCCATGGCTACGAAAATCATGGATTTACCAAATAAAGAACCATCTTCGCTGATAGCGCCTAAAGCAGCACTTGCAGAGCTTGCAACGGCAATACCTGAACCAATACCGGAAAGGCCGGTAACTAAAGCGGCACCGATGTAGCCAAGACCTGTTGCGAGGTCAGAAGTTCCGGCAGCAGTTGCAGCATGAACGTTGGCTGTTCCGCTGAACATTACAACAGTAGCCACAAGAAGGCTTCCGAAGAAGAAAAAGCAGTTGCATGCGAGAGACTTTTTATAACGTTTTTTTGTTTTTTCTCCCAGAAAGAATGCTCCGAAAGGAACGATAATACTTAAAACTAAAGCTGCTGCGGTAAGAATTTGAATGATAGTTGTCATAATAATATCCTCCTAAATAATAAACAGTCTGCGCCACTAAGCATGGTCAGAGAATTTTGTTTTATTTACATGTTTTAAAAATGGCTTAAATTCTTTTCCTGTACCCTTATAGAAACGGCTGAACATTTCATAATATTCAAGACGAAGTACCTGAATACCTACAATCAGACCTTCCATAGCACATACAAAGAGATTGCCTCCGATAACAATCAGCCAGTTAATGCTTCCGCCGCTTTCCGCACCTGCAAGCATCATAACAACGCCCATCATAGCGGCGTGGCTGACAGCAAAAGCGCCGATACGCACAAAAGAAAGTGTGTTTGAAAGAAAGCTTAACATAATTTCAAACAGCTCAAAGAAGCTCTGTACAAAAAACATAGGCTTGCTGCCTTCGATTACAGGCGTTTTCTTTTCCACTAAACGGGTAATCGGCTCTTTCAGCATGATAATCACAAGAGGCACTGCAAACATTACAATTAAAATAACGGCAGCAGGCAGCGCCTGTCCTGTAAGGAATAAAAGAGCGGAAACGGTTAAAGTTCCATAAAAAACAAGTCCGCAGACAGAGTTCTGATCAAACCAGATACCTTCTGTGTCGTGGGTACGTACCGCATTGATAATATGAAAGACCATAGTTACAAGAATGAGGAACATACCGAAAACAATGGCAACAACGAAAATCGTATTCATCTGTCCGAGTCCGGGAACCAGCATCATGGCTTCTACGGGCCTTAGCCATAGGGCGTCAATGGTATGCTCGAAGCCGAAAATACTGCCGAACATAAAGCCAAAGAACGTAGAGAAGATACCGGCAGTACCGATAATTGCGCCTAAAGTAATCTGCTTCCATTTATACAGTGCAAAGCCTCCGATTGCCAGCAAAAGTCCCTGTCCCACATCTCCGAACATTACACCGAAGATAAAAGAATATGTCAGGGCAACGAAAATCGTAGGGTCTAATTCGTGATAGTCAGGAAGACCATACATTTTTATATACATTTCAAAAGGCTTGAAAATCTTCGGATTTTTCAGCTTTGTAGGCGGTTTACAACTGATTTTATTATTGTCATCCTCTACCACACAGAACAGCTTGGAGTCGTTTTCGATTTCTTTCATGAAAGAAGAGCTGTCCTTTTCACTCATCCATCCGCATAAAATATAGAAGGTTTCCTGATGCTCCTGTACGCAGGCAGCGACCTTTCGCACATCAAAGTTGGTGGAAAGAGCATTTAAGGCAGCCTGTGCAGAAAGAATAGCAGAGGCATCGCCGTTTAGAAGCTCCTGAATTTCCTGATGACAAGCGTTTAATTCTTTATCAATTTCATTTAACTGTGTGTTTAAATCGTTGTGAAGCTTTTGAGGAGTACCATAATAGTAATCCTTTTTCAGATAAATGCGCTCAAAGTGCATAGAAGAGAATACGGCATCTACCTGTTCCATTTTTGTCCAGAGGACAAAATAAAGTCCCCATACATAATCATCCTGATGACAGGGGAAAAAGATGGTGTCCAGATTATCGTAAACATATTCTTTGAATTTTTCATAATATTCTACGGGAATACGTCCGAAACGTACCTGAACAAAACGATAGTGTATCAGCTTATCTAAATCCTGAGGCAGGGTAAGAAAAGGCGTAATACATCTTAAATCTTCTGTGACAGAAGCACGTTTTTCACTGAGCTCATCACATTTTTTGTTGATTTTTGAAATTTTTTCATTCAAAACATCCACGAGGGGCTGGATTTCTTCCAGAGAAATATCACGTATGGGAACGTGCTCTGTATCCTTGAGCTGACCGGCAAATTCATTGATGCGGGTTAATAAATCTTTATAAGGATTTATCTGAATATACGGCGACAGGTGCTGTACCTGACTTAACTGTGCCATAGCATTCTCAAGATGAATTTCATACTTGGAAAGATATTCATTTACCACACGGTCAATATCCGATTTCGGACCGGTAATACTCAAGAATTTCATTTTCTCAATCATGTAATCACCTCCGGTTATTAAGTTTTTGCAATATACTCTAAAATCTCAGCAGATGACAGTCCGTAGCGGACACATTCAATAGCCGTAGTCAATCGGTCTACCTCATGCTCCTTGTGATAGAGGTAGGAATACAGCATAATAACTGAGTGAGGATATTTTCTGGACTCTGTCTCCAGAATGTTTTTTAAATTTAGATTATAAAACGCTTCCAGTTTTTCCGGAACAAGCTCAGGAAAACGTTTTTTGTAATAGGTGGTGTCCAGATTGTGCTTAAATTCTTCTTCATCTCCGGCCTCCACCAATGCGGAAATCTCTTTTCTGCTGAGACGGTAATGCACAGGAATTAACAGTGCATAAATATCAGCAGGAGTCATGTGGTAATATTTTTTTGAACGGTAAATCCATTGAAGATTTAACATGTCAAATTTATTTCCGTATGCTTTTGTGATTTCTTCTAAATCTCGTTTTTTGAAGAGTTTTTCTTTTACGGACCAGATATTGGCAAAATAATACTGGTCCAGCGCCATACCATAATCAAAAATTCTGGGGGTGTAATCATTCCCTAATTTTTTCAGGGGTTTATAATACTCAGAACCCTCCAGATTAGAAATAAATTCTTCCACCGTAGAAGAATTTGCAAGCTTTTCAATATTCAGCTTTGAATGGCGGTCAAAAAAGTCCTTAAAAAGAGAAAGGTCCAACTCGGCGTGTCCTTTATCAAAGACCTTTCTAAGACATTCCTTCATAATTGCCAATTCATAGCGTTTAAAATACAATGCCATAAAGGTTCGCTGTTCCGGATTAGCGAAGCGGTATAACTTGGCAAAATTTTGATAAATGGTATGAGTAAGAAGCCTTTCAATATCTCCTCTGTGGAGACTGTTTTCATCTAAATCTGCCCAAAGGTCCTGAAATCCCGGCTGCTTCTTTAAATAAGAAACAATAGCCGTAACAGAAGGCATTTGAGCAATTTCCTGATATTGGGCTTCTTTTATAAGCTTGCTTTGCATGGCCCGTACCTTTGTGGACAGACCGCTGTAAGAAAGCAGACTTCCCATATTCTCACATCCTTAATATTCTGTCATAAATTTCTTTTGCCATGTCCGTATGACATTTGGTGTAGTAGGCTTCCAGTCTGGTTAAAACCTGTTCAGCCTCATTGCGCTGATTTTCCAGCTCCTGTTTCATCTGGACTTCCAATTCCCGCCGGATTGTATCGGAGCGGTTCTGGATTTCCGTGTCTATGGTGAAATCAAACTGCTGGACAGCTTCTTCATATTGCTGTGCCAGTTGCTTTTTCTGCTCTGAAACATCTTCCATAATATGTGAGGCGGCAGCTTCTATCTCTGCAAGCTTGTTGATAATGTCTTCCATAGGCTTTCCTCCTTTTTTTCTTGCTCATCTTATTATACACCATTTCCGGAAAAAAACCACCGGATTTATTGTGTCTTTGACAGGAGATAGGGTATGGGTTATACTTTTATAGAAGAATTGGAAAGGCAGGAATTTTGAATGCGATTAAGAAATATACCGGGGGCAAAGGATGCCATTGAAGATAGCAAATATGTCGTGCATGATGTGCAGGAAAAAAAGGGAAAATGGGCAGAGGTTTTTGGAAATCATAATCCGGTTCATATCGAAGTTGGAATGGGAAAAGGACGCTTTATTATGACTTTAGCAGAGCTTTATCCTGACGTAAATTTTATCGGAATTGAAATGTATGACAGCGTTTTATTACGTGCACTTCAGAAACGAGAGGAGCAGGAAAAAGAAGGGAAGATTTTAAATAATCTGTTCTTTATTCGTATGGATGCAAGAGAACTTCCGTTAGTATTTGAAAAAGGAGAGATAAAAAAGATTTACTTGAATTTTTCAGACCCATGGCCAAAGGAAAGACATGCAAAGCGTCGATTAACCTCCCGCCAGTTTCTGGAGAGATATCAGCAGGTGCTGGATGCTGAAGGGGTAGTAGAATTTAAGACAGATAACAGAGAGCTCTTTGAATTTTCTTTGGAGGAAGTAAAAGAAGCAGGATGGAAGCTCTTGGCTCATACCTTTGACCTTCACCACGATGAAGAAATGAATAAAGGCAATGTTATGACAGAATATGAAGAAAAATTCTCTTCTCAGGGAAATCCTATTCACAAATTGATTGCAGGACAATAGACTATATAATAGAAGAAATTGCTTGGAGAGTCTGCAATGAAAGGAAAGAGCGGAATAAAGGATGCAGTTTTTCAATGGGCGTATCAAAACAGAAGGCAAAAAACAAAGGCCTCGGAGTTTTTGAGGTCCATCGAAGAGGTGGAAAAGACGCTTCATTCTGTAAAAGTGAAAAGGAAATAGAAGAAGTGGAGCTGTTGTTTGAAACATTATTCAGAGATATTTATACATTTTTAGCGAATTTGTCGAGCACGCTTTGAGATTACAAGCGCAAAGTGAGCACAGACTGAGCGTAAAATGTGTAAATATTTCTAAAGTGTTTCTTAAAAAAAACAAAAAAAGTATAAAAATGTGCTTGCTTTTTTAAAATGTATCAGTTATAATACTCTTTGCATTAAGGAAAACAAAATAAATAAGCGCCTTTAGCTCAGTTGGTAGAGCAGTAGACTCTTAATCTATTTGTCCAGGGTTCGAGTCCCTGAAGGCGCATGAAAAAGCACTGTTTTTGCAGACAAGAGAGCTGCGGGGACGGTGTTTTTTGCTGTGTAATTGCAATTTGGCTTTTGGATATAAAAAAATCAGGAACATCTATATATGCAGATATTCCTGACTTAGATTTTAGATAACAGTTATCTTTTTACGCCATCATAGATGCCAAAACCTGATTTACCAGCTTTCCGTCAGCAATTCCTTTCACCTTAGGCATCAGCACTTTCATGATTTTGCCTTTGTCTTTTCCGGTCGGTGTTTCGATAGAAAGCTCGCTTAATATGCCCTGAATAACTTCTTTAATTTCATCTTCGTTCAGCATTTTCGGAGCAAATTCTTCGTAAACAGCAATACGTTTTGTACATTCTTCAATCATCTCTGTTCTGTCCTTCGGAGTCAGCTCAAGAGTTTCTTTTGTCTGTTTGATTTCTTTTAAAACAACCTCGTTTTCTTCTGCTTCTGTTAAATCCTCACGTTTGTCGATTGCCTTATTTTTTAATGCAGACAGCAGCATGGATAAGGAGTCTTTACGTTCTTTGTCACCTGCTTTCATGGCAGTAACCATAGCTTTTCTTACTTCATCAATTTTACTCATTATGAAATCTCTCCTTTATTTTTTATATCTATCATACCATGATTTTCAACTTCGTCAATGAATACGCAGAAGGTTCCAGTGAAAATGTGCTGCAAGTGCACGAATAACTACTGTGACAATAAGACCTAGAACAAGTCCTGCTGCCTCTCCGATTGTACTTCGACATACAATGCAGACAATTCCTCCGGCAATGGAAGCGCTGGCGTAGACCTCACGTACCAGAATATAAGGCGTTTCGCTTGCCATAATATCACGGATAACACCGCCGCCTACACCGGTAAGAACACCGATAAACAAGAAAAAGAAGGCGTTGTCATCGGTTACATGGCGGGATGCAGTCTGAATACCTACTACGGTAAAAATCCCCAATCCCACAGTATCACACCAGAGCATAACCTTATCGTAAAATTTATTTTTGATTTTAGAATGAATAATATCAGGATTGGTATATACAATGGCAAACAATAAGGTGGATGTAATGATTGCGAATAAAATGTAGACAGGCTGGGCAAATGCAGTAGGAGGCGTTACGCCTAAAATAACATCTCTCATAATACCGCCGCCAACTGCTGTTGTAGCGCCTAAAATGTTTACACCAAATATATCCATTTTCTTTTCAATCGCAAGCATGGCGCCGGAGGAAGCAAATGCCACCGTACCAATAATTTCCAGAATGAAAGTGAAAATATCCATTAGAAAAGTCCCCCTTGCAAGTATAATTCAACACCTATGTGCCGATAAACTGATTTTTTAACTTAGTATACCATGTTTCTGCAAAAAAAACGTCATAAAAAGAGGGATATCCGGTTGACTTTTCTTGTATTCTTTGCTACATTGATGAAGTATAGTTTTAAAATTTAACGCATCAATCGGTGATATTGCCAATAAGGGCAGATTATCGGGAGATAGGAGGAAAAATATGCACAATCATAAAAATGGAAGCTTTACAAATTCGCTGGGATTTGTACTGGCTTGCGTAGGTTCAGCAGTAGGATTGGGAAATATCTGGATGTTCCCTTACCGACTGGGAGAGTATGGGGGAGCAGCCTTTTTAATTCCCTATATTTTCTTTATTTGTCTGTTTGGCTTTGTAGGACTTTCAGCAGAATTTGCAATCGGCAGAAAAGCAGGAACAGGAACACTGGGTTCTTACGAGCTTTGCTGGAAAGAAAAGAAGAAAGAAAAAGTAGGAAAAGTGTTGGGGTGGATACCGCTTTTAGGTTCTCTTGGAATTGCCATCGGATATTCTGTAATTATCGGATGGGTTTTGAGATTTTTATGCGGTTCTGTTACAAATACGGTTTTAGAGCAGGACTCAGCAGAATATTTTGCTGATGTGACTGCATTTATGGGAAATGTGCCATGGCACGTACTTGTAATTGCAATTACTGTAATTGTGCTTCTCATTGGTGCGGCTACGCAGATTGAGAAAGCAAATAAGATATTGATGCCTTTGTTTTTTGTATTGTTTTCCATATTGGCAGTAAGAGTATTCTTCCTTCCGGGAGCAAAAGAGGGTTATGAATTTTTGTTTGTACCGAAATGGGAAGCGTTGGCAAATATTGATACATGGGTAATGGCTATGGGACAGGCATTCTTCTCTCTGTCTATTACAGGTTCGGGGATGATTGTTTACGGCTCTTATTTAAGCAAGAAAGAAGACATTCCAAGGGCATCCATGCAGACAGCGTTTTTTGATACGATAGCAGCCATGCTTTCTGCTTTGGCAATTATGCCGGCAGTATTTGCTTTTGGTATTGAACCTTCCGCAGGACCGTCTTTAATGTTTGTGACTATTCCGAACATTTTCAAACAGATGCCGATGGGAAGACTGTTTGCAGTTATCTTTTTCCTGTCTGTATGTTTTGCAGGAATTACTTCTTTAATCAATATGTTTGAAGCTGTGATTGAGAGCTGGCAGCATAAATTTAAATTAAAAAGAAATCATGCAGTTTTACTTTGCGGTGCACTGACACTTATTGTCGGACTTTTCATGGAAGAAGAAGCAAGAGTAGGAACATGGATGGACTTTATTACTATTATTGTAGTTCCGTTTGGTGCAGTTCTGGGAGCAATTTCTATCTACTATATTTTAGGATTTGATAAAATTAAGGAAGAATTGGAAGAAGGACGTAAAAAGGGGCTTTCAAAAATCTTCAAACCTACCGCAAAATACATCTATGTGCCTTTGACAATTATTGTATTTATTTTAGGACTGGTTTATAAAGGAATTGGTTGATTTATTGGGAAGATGTTGTTTGATACAGCATCTTCTTTTTTTGCGCGTAAATAAGTTGACATAAACTTAAAACTCATATTATAATTGTGAAATAATTAGTTCACAAAATTTATGCGGAAATTTGCATGTTAAGATAAAGTGATGATTAAGGAAGGAGATTATCATGAGCGAGCATCGTAGAAGACGTAGAGAGGAAGAAGAAGCCAGAAGGCGGGAAATAGAAAGACGCAGAAGAATTATCAGAGAAAGAAAAAGACGTCAGAGAATTATGCGCCAGAGAATGATTTTAGCAGGAATTGGCGCACTTGTTTTGGTCGTTGGCGGCATTGCTGTGGGAACGTCTGTACATAAGAAAAATGAAGAAAAACAGGCGAAGAAGATAGAAGAACAGAAGAAACAGGAGGCAGCAGCAGAAGAGGAGAATGTGCTTCAGATGGTAGCGGTAGGGGATAATCTTATTCACGACGCTGTTATTAACTCCGGTAAAGAGCAGGAGTGGAATTTTGATTTTCTGTATGAGAACATTAAGGAAGACATAGAAAAGGCTGATTTGGCATCAGTAAATCAGGAAACGCCTTTTATTAAGGAGCATGATAAGGCAGCAGGTTATCCTGATTTTGCAACGCCCACAGAAGTAGGTGACGCATTGGTAAAAGCAGGCTTTGACATTGTTACACAGGCAACAGAACACGCATTTGACAGAGAAAGTGACGGAATTACAGACTCCGTAGAGTTTTGGAAGAAAAGCTATCCGAAGATTGTCGACCTTGGAATACATGGAGAAGCTGACGAAGCCAGATATCAGGTAATTAAGAAGAAAAATTTTAAAGTTGCCGTGATGAATTACAGTTCTATGGTAAGTGAAAATCACTCTATTCCGGAAGAAGAAAGTTATATGGTGGATACCTATTCAGAAAAGAATATCAAAGAGGATTTGGCAAAGGCAGAAAAAGAAGCAGATGTAAGTATTGTATATCTTCACGGAGGGAAAAGTGACGCAGAGGATACAGACGAAAAGCTTCAGGAAAAAATTGATTTTCTGGCAGAACAGGGAGCGGATGTCGTAATCTGTTCACATCCTCATATTTTGAAAAAATACGGAAAGCTGACAAGACCGGATGGAAAAGAAATGCTGGTGTATTATTCTCTTGGAAATTTTGTAAGTCATCAATCATCTTTGGAAAATCTTCTGGGAGGAATGGCAGAATTTACATTAAAAAAGGATGCGAAGTCAGGAGAAGTAACTATTGAGGAATATGGTTTAGTTCCGTTGGTAATACATTATAATGACGATTTTACAGAAATGGGAGTTTATAAGCTTTCTGATTACACAGACGCATTGGCTGAGGAACACAAAATTCATACAGAAGATGAAGAAGCAGAGTTTACAGTGGCTGCTTTAAAAGAAGCGGCTGAAAAAGTGGCAACTCCGGTAACCGACAGCACAGAGAAGACTTCCGGCGAAGAAGTAGATGCGAAACAGGGAGATGCAGAAAAAGATACGAAGGAAGGCAGCAATACGTCAGAAAAGACAGAAGGGCAGACTGTAAATTCAGACAGTAAGTCGGACAAGCAAAAGGAGAATGAGGACAGTCAGACAGACAAGGAAACCTCAAAGAAGACTAAAAAAGAAGAATAATTTGGCAGGAGAGCAAGAAGAAGCTGAAAATCAGCCTCTTACTGCTCTCTTTTTTCTTTTGTTTTTTCTACATAACAATCAGGAGAGTAGGGAAGTATTTCTTTATAGGAGTCAATTTCCGAGAGGGATTTCGGCATGGCGGGGATGAGTCCGGTAGCCTCTGTTGTAGCGCAGCCGTCTAAATCATTGATGGAAGTGGCTTCTACGTTGAATTTGTCAAAATGGGAATTTTTTATTGTATTTTTATTCATAATGCGCCTCCTGTTTTTCTTTTAGTATTTCCGAAAAGCAGTGCGGTATGTATGAAATGATTGACAAAAAACAACGAAATCGTTATGCTGTATGAGGTAGAAAAGGAGGGAAAACAAAAATGGATAAAAATACAAATGCAATGGGGACAAAAAAAGTAATGCCCCTTTTGATTTCCATGTCTGTGCCGCCTATGATTTCTATGTTGATACAAGCGTTATATAATATTGTAGACAGCATGTATGTAGCCAGAGTAAGTGAAGACGCTCTGACAGCAGTTTCCCTGGCGTATCCGCTGCAAAATATGATTTTAGCAGTATCCTGTGGATTTGGTATTGGTTTAAGTGCCTGTGCTGCCAGAGCGCTGGGTGCAAAGGATGACAAAGAAGTTACGGCAACAGCGAACCACGGACTGATATTTTGTGCAGTACATTGGCTTTTGTTTGTACTTGCGGGAATTTTCCTGACAAGACCATTTCTCAGTGCGTTTACAGACAGTCCTGAGATTTTGGATATGAGCTGCCAATATACACAGGTTGTTTTATTTTTCAGTGTCGGAAGCATGTATCATTTATATTCCGAAAAACTGTTTCAGGCAACGGGAAATATGATTATGCCTATGTTTTTTCAGGGAATAGGAGCTATTTTTAATATTATCTTAGACCCTGTGTTAATCTTCGGATGGTTTGGTCTGCCTGCGATGGGCGTGCAGGGTGCAGCCATTGCAACGGTTGCGGCACAGATTTTAGCAGCAGTGCTTTCTATGGGATTTTTCCTGAAAAAATGTCCGTCTATTAAAATCAATTTCAAAGGGTTCCGTCTGGACGGAGCAATTTTGAAAAAAATTTATACGGTGGGAATTCCTTCTGCCATTATGATGGCAATGCCGTCTATTCTGGTAGCAGCCTTAAATTCTGTTTTGGCAGCTTTTTCAGCAACTGCCATTGCAGTATTCGGACTTTACATTAAAATTCAGTCTTTTGTATATATGCCGGCAAATGGTGTTGTGCAGGGTATGCGTCCGATTATGAGCTACAATTATGGTGCGGGAAATAAAAAACGTATGAAGGAAACGCTAAAGGCAAGCATGGAAGCAACCGGTGTAATTATGCTGGCAGGTATGCTGTTGTTTTTGCTGTTTCCGGGATTTATTATGAAGCTGTTTGACGCAAATGAGGAAATGCTGAAAATCGGCGTACCAATGCTTCGGGTAATTGCAGTGGGATTTTTAATTTCCACGGTAGGCTGCGTACTTTCCGGTGCATTTGAAGCGTTGGGAAAAGGAATTCAGTCACTGGTGATTTCTGTGCTGCGTCAGTTGGTAATTATTATTCCTTTAGCTGCATTATTATCTAAGAGCATGGGGCTGTTCGGAGTATGGATTACCTTTCCAATCGCAGAGCTTTTGGCGGCTCTTGTAGGCTGCGTACTTTACAGACATTTTATGAAGCATTTGAAATTATAGGAGTGAAGCAATGGGAAAGCATAAAGAAAAAGAAATTAAGACAAATGCAATGAGAATTTTAGAGAAAAATAAAATTCCTTATGAGGTTCTTCAATATGAGTGCGATGAGTTTATTGACGGACTCCATACCGCACAAAAAACAGGAGCTCCTGTGGAGCAATCTTTTAAAACTTTGATTGTGCAGGGGAAAAGTAAAGAGTATTATGTTGTTGTTATTCCCATTGCTCTTGAAATTGACTTGAAAAAAGCTGCAAAAGCAGTGGGGGAAAAATCCGTAGAGCTTATTCATGTAAAGGATATTACAAAAGTGAGCGGTTACGTGAGAGGCGGCTGCAGTCCGTTGGGAATGAAAAAACAGTATGCTACCATTATTCACGAAAGCGCTCTTGCGTATGAGGAAATCTATGTAAGCGGAGGAAGAATTGGCACGACATTGAAATTAAATCCAAAAGATTTAGCTGAAGTTGTATCGGGAAAATTTGTTGAAATAGCAACGGGATATACACATTGAGGTATATCCCGCCTTTTGTTTTTGAAAGATTAAATCTTGAAAAAATTTATAAACGGAAAGAGTCCTTTACAATATCTGCAAGGAGCTGCTGTCCTTGAGTGGTAAGATGAATACCGTCGGTAGTAATGTTTTCATATCCCTGTTCCTGAATTTTATTATTCAAAGGTGCTTGCAGCGGAATGAAATAAGCACCATAATTGCGGGCAAGCTTCTGAATGTTTTTAGACATTTTTTTCTGCCATGGTACCCAGTCTTCATATTTTTCATGCTGAGGCAGAATAAAAGGTTCTAAAATAATGACTTTTGCCTGTGTTTCTCTGGATAAATCAAAAAGCATTTCGTGATAGGCACGGATACTGTCTTCCAGCATATAGAGCTTATCCTGTTCGGAAGCAGAGGAATTTGCAATCAGTCCGATATCATTCACTCCCACCAGAATACTGATATAATCAGGCTTTAAGGAAATACATTCACGATGGAGAGTTTCTGCAACATTTTGTACGACGTAACCCTCTACACCACGGTTGAGAATGTTCCAGTTCTGGCTTTGCGCTTTTAAACGTTCTGAAAATATATTTACATAACCAAATCCCAGCTCGTTAGGAGAAGTTTTCCTGCCGGCATCGGTAATACTGTCACCTAAAAATATAATAAGTCCCATAGTCTATACTCCTTATTACTGTTTCTATTCAATATTTTAACTGAAAATCACAGAGATTGCAAATGCTAATTTTGTGTAGTCTATCCAAATCGAAAAATTAGTAATAATTTCTCTTTACAAATCCTTTTTCTGAGACTATAATCAGATACAACTTCAAGATATTCTTACAGTCGTTCGACTGGGATTTTCCAAAGATTTTATAAAATAAAAGAGGTGATTTGTTGTCAGTACAATCGTTATTTGTATTGTGTTTTTCGGGTATTGCCATGTGCATGGATTTTCTGATGGAAAGGGTGGTGAACGGATTTATTGTGGTGCTTTTTCTGACAGGCTTTTTCTGGCAGATGGGAGAAAATGGAATTGTGGGGGCCTTATCAGGAGGCTTGGGATTATTATTGCCCTGTGTTTTGCTGTTCCCGTTGTTTTATTTTCGAATGTTAGGTGCAGGAGACATAAAATTATTTTCCGGTCTGGGAATTTTTTTAGGTGTAACTGCTGTTTTTAAGCTTATTCTTTGTTCTCTTTTTCTGGGAGGACTTTTATCTTTCGCATTTCTGATTTCCTGTGGGAATTTCAAAGAGCGATTTTCTTATTTTTTCAATTATGTTTATGAATATAGTCAAAGCAGGGTGCTGTGTGCTTATAGGAAAAAGGGCAGTCGGCCTGAAAATTTCCATTTTACAGTACCGATATTTCTAAGCGTTATGCTTTATGTAGGAGGATTTTATTGAAGAAAAATATGATTGCAGTCTGTGACTCAGATACAGACTATGCCTGTAATTTTACAGAGTATTTGAACAATAAGAAAAAGCTTCCGTTTCGTGCAGAAGCTTTTACAGATGTGGAAAAATTTTACAGTTCGATGGGAAGTCAGCCTCCGCCTATGCTGTTGATTGCACAGAAAGATGTAGATGAACGGATACAGCAGATAAAAGAAGAGAATGTAGTGGTGCTTTCTGATGAAAAAGAGGAGCAAAAATCGCCGTATAAGTGTATCTATAAGTATCAGTCGGCGGAAAGTGTAATTAAGGAGGTGATGGAATATTATACGGAAAAAACGCAGGTTCCTTTCTGCTCGGATGTAAGACAGAGCATGAAAATTGTGGGAATTTATTCACCTTCTGAAATCTGTGCAAGCTGTTTGTTTGCATTGACGGCAGCACAGATTTTGGGAGAAGAGAAAAGAGTACTGTATATCAGCATGGAGGATTTTGCGGGATTGGAGCAGTTATTTTTGAGAGAATACGAGAAAAACCTTACGGATTTCTTTTTTGCACTGCGCTGCGGAAAGGAAAATTTATGGGAGGAAGTGGAAGGGATGATACAGCAGCAGGGGGATATGGATTATCTGCCTCCTGTGGAGTCGCCGGAGGATATTAAATCAATTCCCTTTGTACATTGGAGCAGGCTTTTTGAAGCTGTGAAAAAGAGCGGCAGATATCATGTTTTGATATTGAATATCAGCAGTGCAGTGGATGAGCTGTTTTCTGTATTGAATTTATGCAGTGAAATTTATGTGCCTGTAAAGGGAGGATTTATAGCAGACTGTAAACTTTCTCAGTTCCATACCTTGATGGAAAACTGGGGTGTTATAGAGAAAGAAAGGATAAGGATAGTTTCTCTTACCGGTGAGAGTATGGAAGGAATAAATACAGTACAGGAACTGAAAATGGGACCTTGGGGAAGCTTTGTGAGAAAGGTGCTGGAAAATTATGAAAGAAGAAAGCAGTGATGAATTTCAAGATTTGCGAAAAATATTGGTGGAAAGGTTGGAAAATACATGGAAAGATTTAGATGAAGATGTTTTGGAGATAATCGATGAAATTTTACATCAGCACGGCAAGAAAAAATATCTGCCTATTGCACAGAGAGAAAGCCTGCGAAATGCACTTTTTATGTCTGTACGGCGTATGGATATTCTGGAGGAGCTGCTGGAAAATGATGATGTCACAGAGATTATGATTAATGGATGGAATAAAATTTTTATAGAAAAGGACGGTAAAATCGAAGCCTTTGAAAAGAGCTTTTCTTCTCCGGAAAAGCTGGAGGATGTTATTCAGCAAATGGCATCAAAATGCAATCGTGTAATCAATACGCTGCAGCCCATTGTAGATGCACGACTGGCAGGAGGAGAACGAATAAATGCGGTTATTGCTCCCGTTGCACTGGACGGCCCGGTGCTTACCATAAGAAAATTTCCGGAAAAGCCTATTACTATGGAACGTTTGTTGGAATTGGAGAGCATCACAGAAGATGCAGCAGTTTTTTTAGAAAAGCTTATGAAAGCAGGCTATACGATTTTAATAGGAGGTGGGACAGGTTCTGGAAAAACTACATTTTTAAATGCGTTATCAGAATATATTCCCAAGGATGAGAGAGTCATTACTATCGAAGATAATGCAGAACTGCAAATTCAGGGGATAGAAAATCTGGTTCGTCTGGAATGTAGACCGGCGAATATTGAGAAATCTCAGGAAATTACCATCGGAGATTTATTGAGAACCTGCCTTCGTATGAGACCAAGCAGAATTATTGTAGGGGAGGTGAGAGGAAAGGAAGCGGCAGAGCTTTTGCAGGTTGTAAATATAGGAAATGACGGAAGCCTGAGCACCATTCATGCCAATAGCTGTCAGGATATGATAAGCAGGCTGGAAACAATGGTTTTGATGGGAATAGATTTGCCTATACCGGTTATTCGCCGCCAGATTGTGTCAGGTTTTGATATCTTTATACATTTAGGAAGAATGTCAGATAAAAGCAGAAAAGTATTGGAAATCTGTGAGATTAAAGAAATTTCAAAGGAAGGTGAGGTTGTATTAAATCCGTTATTTGTCAGAAACAGAAATTTAGAAAAAAGAGGACAGCTTTATCACACCGAAAAGCTTACAAAGGCAGGGATTATCCTGTGAATAAAATTGATTATGATGTTTATCATCTTTCCATACAGCAGTGGGGACTTTACCTTATGGAAGCAGTGTGTGCCTGCATGGGAATAAATTATTTGTTTTATAAGAGCACGGCAGTTTTTTTCTTTATGCTTCCGTTACCTTTCTGGTACATACATCAGAGGAAAAAACAACAAATCCGTCTGAGAAAGAAAAGGTTAAATTATCAGTTTAAAGATGCCTTAAATGCTATGCAGGTGGGGATATCGGCAGGTTATTCTTTAGATAACACCATAAGGGAAGCAAGAAAAGATTTGGAAAGACTGTATGGAGAAAAAGCAGAGATGGCAAGGGAATTTGCCTATATAGAAAGACAACTGGGACACAGTATACCCTTAGAAGAATTGCTGTATGATTTGGGAATTCGAAGCAGAGTAGAAGATATTTTGAATTTTACGGATGTATTGATACAGGCAAAGAGAATGGGAGGAAATATGAGAGGAATTTTAAACCGTTGTATTTCGTCTATTGAAGAGCGTATTCAGGTGAAGAAGGAAATTGATGCTGTTTTGGCATCTCGGAAAATGGAACAGAAGATTATGAGCTTTATTCCTCTGGGGATTATTCTTTATATGCAGATTACTTCTCCGGAATTTTTAAGTGTGTTATATGGAAATCCGGTGGGGATTTGCGTTATGACAGCTTGCCTTCTTTTGTATACTGCGGCATTTCAATGGGGAGTGAGGTTGACTCAGATTGACGTTTAAAGAATGGGGAAAGGACAAAAAGAGTTTTTGTATGGCAGTGTCGGTTATTTTGCTTGGAAATCTTTTGGGGATAGGAATTTTTATAAAAGAAAACAAAGAAAGAAGTATGGAGTATCTGGAAAGAAATCCTTATGGAGAAGGCGGGTACGAGGAGACACTTCTTGCCGAAACACAGGGAAAGACACAGGAAATTACAGTTTATGTAGAGGAAGAAAGATACACAGAAAAGGAGATGGAAAACTATGTAAAGGAAGCCAAAAAAGAGTTGGACAAGTGGTTGAAAAAGGCAAAGAAAGAAGGAGGTGACTTTCGGTTTCCGCAGGCTTTGGAAGAAAATCCGGTACAAATATCATGGAGTACAGGAAATCCGGATATATTGAGCTGGGAGGGAATACCGCAAGAAGGTATTTCTGAAAAGGGAGAAAGTGTGGAAGTGGCTGCGTTTCTTTCTCTTGGAGAAGTAACAGATATATGGAATGCTGAGATTACGGTTTATCCACCGAAATTGAATGAAAGAGAAAAAATGCAGAAGGAAATTCAAAAAGAAGCAGAACTTTTAAGCGAAAATCCTTCAGGACCTTTATATCTTCCCCAAACAGTACAGGGAGAAGAAATTCGTTATAGGAGAACGGGAACACAGACAGGAGAAATTATCTGTATGCTGTCTTTGGTATTGGGATTGGGTGTTTATCCCTTGCAGAAGGAAAAAGAGAAAAAGCAGCAGGAGCTTGTGAGAAAGGAGATGCAGAGAGATTATCCTGATATCGTTCAGAAATTGGTGTTGTTTTTAAGAGCCGGATTTACTATACGAAAGGCTATGGAAAAAATTGCAGACGGATATCTGCGCAGCAGGGAAAAATATCATGCAAAAGAAAGGAGCGCTTATGAAGAAATTGTCCGTACCTGCAAAGAAATGCAGGGCGGTATATATGAGGCAGAGGCCTATGAGCGTTTCGGAACAAGGTGCGGGATTTCTCAGTATAAAATTTTGTCTGTTTTATTAGTGCAGAATTTGAAAAAGGGAAATCAAAACCTTTTGGAGCTTTTGGAAAGAGAGGAGGCAGTGGCAGAGGACGAAAGAAAGCGCAGTGCAAAGGTAAGAGGGGAAGAGGCGTCTACGAAGCTTTTGCTCCCTATGGTACTGCAACTGATTGTTGTGTTAATGATTTTAATGATACCGGCATTTTTTAGTTTTTTATAACAGGAGGTAAGAATTATGGGAGTATTAAAGGAATTTTGGCAGGAAGAGGACGCTGTCGGTGTAGTAGAAATTATACTTATACTAGTGGTGCTTATCGGTTTGGTTTTGATTTTCAAGGAGCAGCTTACCAGTCTGGTGAAAAGCATTTTATCTAAAATTACAAAGCAGAGTAACAGCATATAGAGGTGAGAGAGTGAAGCAAAAGGGAAGTATGACCGCAGCTATGAGTATTTTGCTTTTGGTTTTGTTATCGCTTATTACAGCCAGCATTCAGTCATCTCGAACAGCCTGTGCCAGAGTGCAGGCTGTTAATAGTATGGATGCAGGCTTATATTCACTTTTTTCGGAATATGACAGAGAGCTTTTAGAAAGGTATAATCTGTTTTTTCTGGACGCATCTTATAATACCGGCAGAATACAGATAGCTCAGGTATTAAATCATTTAGAGGACTACATGAAACCTGTTTTAGACTCAGGACTGACAAAATGTGCGGTACAGATATGTGCCGCAGACGGGTTTCGGGCGGCATCAGATAAGAACGGAGCAGCGGTAAAGCAGCAAATAATCCGCTATATGAAAGAAAATCTAGGCAATGCAGGCATAGAGGCTTTGCTGAAGAAAACAGAGGAAGAAAAACAAGTGTTGGAGGAACAGGAAAACATAAAAAACAATGGAATGGAGGAAATAAATCCGGAAGAAACAACGCCTATGCCGGAAATTTCAGAGACCAATAATCCATTAGAAATTATAAAAAGCTTTAAAGAAAATGGATTTTTATCTTTTGTTTTACCTTCCGGTGTAAATGTATCGGAAAAAACCATCGATTTATCGGCTGCTTTATCAAAGCGGGAAAGGCAGCAGGGAATGGGGGATTTTCCGGAGCTGGAAACAGAAGAGGGACTTGCCGATAAGATTTTTATTCAGGAATATGCTTTTGAGAAGTTTCAAAGCTTTACAGACGGAGCAGAAACGCCCTTAGCTTATGAAATAGAGTATCTTTTAGGCGGAAAAGAGGGGGATAGAGAGAACCTGTCCTCTGTTGTGAAAAAGCTGCTTCTTCTTCGTGAAATCAGTAATCTGGCATTTCTTTATACAAACCCACAGAAAAGGGGAGAACTAGCAGCATGCGCCTCTGCGTTGTCGTTTCTTTTGCTTATACCTGAAGGGATGACTTTTGTGCAAGGGGTACTGGCAGCAGGATGGGCGTACATAGAAGGAATTGCAGATGTAAAGGCCTTGCTGTCCGGTGGTCGTGTGCCTTTGGTCAAGGATAGTAGCAGCTGGAAGACACAGCTTTCTGATTTGAGGGCAGATACGGGGATAAGCACAGAAAAAGGAGCGGATTATGAGGAATATCTGCGGATTTTACTGATGAGTGTGCCGGAACAAGAACTGGTAATGCGAATTATGGATGTGATAGAAGTTAATCTTCGGCAGGAAGAGGGAAAGGAAAAGTTTGCTTTTGATGCGTGTATCGATGCCGTTGCTGTCAGCTTTCAGATTGCAGGGCCTGAGAATAAGATATGGCAGGCAGAAAGAATGTATTCTTATGATATGTAAAATGGCAGAAGGGGAGGTAGAAAACCATGAAGCAGAAAAAACAAAAGAAGGAGGTGCGAGTTCTTCGGCAAAAGGCGAGCTTGACTGTGGAGTGTGCGGTTGTTCTGCCTCTTTTCTTTTTTGCCATGGTAATATTGGCAGGACTTTTAGATTTATACAGAATAACAACAGTGATACAGAGCACCTTGTGCGAAAGCGCAAAAGAACTGGGAATGTATGCGTATTGTCAGGAGGACGATACACAATCACCGGTGGGAACAGTAAGTAATGCTGTTTGCCAAATCTATGCGAAGAGGAAAGTGCAGGAAAAGCTTACAGGTGAAGCCTTGCTTGGGGTTGTAGGCGGTGTTCAAGGGATAAATCTGGCACAGTCCGTATACGAGAATGGAAGGATTTCTTTGAAAGCTTCCTTTTTCTATCAAGCTCCTTTTACACCTTTTCAAACATTTCCTGTGAGACTTCAGGTGAAGGGGCAGGCAAGAGCATGGATTGGATATACGCCTAAGGAGGAAATGCTTCAGGAAGAAGAAATGGTCTATGTTACGGACTGGGAAAGTGTTTATCATACCAACGCTTCTTGCAGTCATTTAAGGCTTTCGGTACAGGGAATGTCTTATTCTCATGCAGAACAGAAGAAAAATATATATGGAGAAAAGTATCATAGCTGTGAGAGATGTATGGAAACAGGTGAGAAGCCGACAACCGTTTACGTTACGTCCACGGGAAACCGCTATCATAAGGACAAGGAGTGTGGCGGACTGACACGTCATGTAAAGCTGGTGAAGAAATCGCAGGTAAAACACTTGAATATTTGTGACAGGTGTGGAGGATAAATGTGTGAAAGAAAAATGGCTGGTGCATTTGTGCATTCTTCTGCTGTGTAGTGTGGAAGACGGAAAACAAAAGACAGTTGCTTTGTGGAAAATTGGTTTTTACGGAATATTTGTAATGGGAACGTTTATAGGGGAGGTGCTTTTGCAAGGCGGAAATATATATGAAAAATTAGTATTTGCCGTTATGGGAAGTATTCCGGGTATTCTCTTCTTTATAATCAGTAAAGCATCCCAAGAGGCAGTAGGTTACGGAGACTGCTGGATTATTTTGCTTATGGGGCTATCCGTAGGAATTTGGAATACATTGGGCATTTTATCAATGGCACTTTTCGGCGCTTTTTTATGGGCAGTTTTTATTTTTGTGAGAAACAGAGGGAGAAAAGACAGAGAAATTCCGTTTCTCCCTTTTTTAACAATGGGGATGGCAGGTGCGTATATGTGGATGATATAAAAAAATCAAGATTAAAAGGAAGTTATACGGTAGAAATGGCATTGATAAGCGGTGTATGGCTTCTGGTAATTTTTGCTTCTCTGTTTTTGATATTGGGCACGCAGACAAAGGTTTGGGAGACAGCACAAATTTGCGAGCTTTCTGTGTATGGAAGCGGTCGAGCGGTGATAAGCGAAGAAACCGCAGTAAAAGAAACAAAACAAAAAGCAGCGGATATGCAGGAGTCCTATACGGTAAGCGGAGGAAAAAAAGAAATATCGGTAGGGTTTCAAAAGGAGTTTTACATTCCGTTCCCAAATTTGAACTGGAGCATGAAGGAAAAGTGGAAAAGTAAGGTAATAAAACCGGTGAATTTTATTGAAAAGGTGCAAAAATACCGCAGATTTTCACAAAATATAGAATGAAAAAATAAAAGAAGGGAGGGAGCACTTTGGAGATTACCTTTAAGAGGAATATGAGCTGTAATTTTGCCGTTTTACCATTGGAAAACCCTTTAAAGGATAATTATCAAACTCGTATTTTGCTGGAAAATCAGGTGCATGGATTACTTCCTTGTAAAGTGCAGCGGATAAATGGAAAAGAATATCTTTATTATGAAATTACAGGGAGTCAGAGTCTTGAAAATCTGTATGAGAAAGGAAAATTTGATAAGGATACATTAAAAGAGCTTTTTTTACAAATAGTTTCGGTTTTAGAAAAATTAGACGAATATTTGCTGAATAGAGATTTTCTGCTTCTAAATCCTGCGTATTTATACAAAAACTTAGACAAAGATACCTACTCCTTTTTCTGGTTTCCGGAGCAAGAAAATACCATAGAACAGGAGTTTTGTGTTCTTACAGAATATTTACTGCCTAAAATCGAGCATAAGGATAAAGGCGCAGTAACCATCGGATATGGTATGCACAAACTTGCAGTAGAAAATCGCCTTCAACTGGATGATATATGTAAGCTTATTTATGGAGAAACGGAAAATAGAAACACTGATTTTGAGATAGAAAATAAGGAGGAGCAAAAAGAAAGACAGAAAATTTTGGATGATTTTTATAAGGAAGAGGAGGAAGAAGAACCTCCCATAAAGAAAATATTTGTAGTAGGAATTCTTTTGGTAATAGGAGTTGTCATCTTTTTGGCAAGATATTTATCTAACATAGGAATACGTTATCTGGGGATTGCAGCAGTTTTTCTTATAGTATTTGTGATTGCCGTAGGCGGATTGATTTATTTTTTGAAATATAGAAAGCAAGATTTAGAAAATCATATTCCGGAGACTTTTGAAAGGGAAGAAGTAACAGGAATAATGGGGGAAGAGGAAAGGCAGGAAGAGATGTCGGAGGATTTTGGGAAAACTGTACTTTTACAGTCAGAAGTCCAAGGGAAATCTTATCTTTTAGAAATAGAAACGGGAAAGAAATTTTTTCTGGAAAAAGAACATACAATTATAGGAAGTCAAAGAGGAAGGGTTGATATCTGTCTGAGTGTGCCTACCATCAGTCGTGTTCATGCAAAAATTATCTGTCGAAATAATCAGACATTTTTAATTGACCTAAATTCCAGAAACGGAACGGAATTAGACGGAGAAATCATACAACCGGAGACAGAATATTTATTAAAAGAAGAAAATACGATTGTTTTTGCAGAAAAAAGGTACTTATATATTGATAAATGTAATGCTGATTTTGGAAAAATATGGTAAAATAGGGATGATAAAAAGATAGATAGCTATGGAAGTAAAGGAAGAGTGATGAATATAGAAAATAATTATTCAGGAATGGAAAGAAAAAAAACGGAAAATGAAATCAAATATTTTCTGAGAAAAAGAAAAGAAGTTCCGGTTAATACTCTTTTGATTGGCATTAATTTGCTGGTATTTTTACTGGTAGAAGTAACCGGCTCATCTTTGGATACCTACCACATTTTACGCTGGGGTGGCTGCTATACACCAGCAGTTTTGCAGTCTCATGAGTATTATCGCCTGATTTCATCCATGTTTTTGCATTTTGGAATTCAGCATCTGGGGAATAACATGCTGGTGTTATTGTTTTTGGGAGATTGTCTGGAAAGAAATATAGGCAAAATAAAATATTTGCTTATCTATTTCCTCGGAGGTATAGGGGCAAATGTATTGTCCATATATCTGGAAATAAAAAACGGCAAATATTTTATTTCGGCAGGAGCATCCGGTGCAGTTTTTGCAGTCATCGGTGCGCTCATCTATATTGTTATTGCAAACAGAGGACGAATTGAAAATTTTACCACTCGACAGTTAATTGTCATGGCCGGATTAAGTCTATATTTTGGAATGACAAGTACAGGTGTGGATAATGCAGCACACTTTGGTGGATTGATAAGTGGATTTATTTTAGCTGTCCTTTGTTATCGCAGGGTGTATCAAAGAAGATTATAAAGGCTGTCGTATAGGTAGTAGAACGGTAAATTCAGTACCTTTTTCAGGAACGGATTGAAAAGAAATACTTCCATTATGGGCTTCTGCAATTCTTTTGCAGATAGGCAGTCCGAGACCTGTGCCCTCCTGTTTATGAGTAATGAATGGTTCAAAGAGGTCTTCTTGATACAGAACAGGAATTCCGCTTCCGTTGTCCTTAACAGAAAGAACAAGATAATTCTCTTGAGAGGTTAAAGAGCAATGGATAATACCCTCTGTTTTAATTGCCTCTGAAGAATTTTTTAAAAGGTTTAAAATCAGCTGGGACATTTTCGTTTTATCTGCTTGAATGACAGGCAGATTTGGCTCAATATTTAAAACAAGAGAAACGTTGTAGCTTTCTAAAGTAGGTAAACTGGAAGCAGCCAGATTTTCCAGAAGCTCTGAGAGGTCTAATTCCTGGATATTTAGCTTGCCGGAATTATTAAAGCTGGAAAATTCATTAAGAAGCGTTTTCAGAAAATCCATATTTTCCATAATCTTTCCCCAGTATTTATCTTCTTTTAATTCGGGATGATGAGACTCCAGCAGTTGTAAAAAGCTGTTGATTAATGTTACCGGATTACGGATTTCGTGAGAAACATGAGATAATGTAAATTGTTGTTGTACTTGAAGCTCCTCATACAATTGACGATAATCAGGTTCTTCCTTTGCAGTAATATGTTGATTGGATTGATTTATTTGAGTGTTCATGGTTACCCCCTCTTTATTTTTTCAAAAACAAGTGTAACATCCCTGTTTTTAAATAGCAAATAGTTTTATATGCCAAAATTCGACAAAACAGAAGTAATATTTACAGGTTTTTATTCGGATATATAAGTGAAAGGAGATTATGAAAATGAAAGACTGTATTTTTTGCAAAATTGCAAACGGAGAAATACCAGCCGCAACACTTTATGAGGATCAGGATTTTAGAGTAATCTTAGACCTGGGACCTGCCAGTAAGGGACATGCTCTAATTCTTCCAAAGGCTCATTTTGAGAATTTGTATGAATTACCTGATGATTTGGCAGGAAAAGCTTTGATATTAGCAAAAGAAGTGACAAAGAAAATGAAAAAAGTGTTGAACTGCGATGGTTACAATGTTGTTCAGAACAATGGAACGGCAGCGGGGCAGACTGTATTTCACTTCCACGTGCATTTAATTCCGAGAAATGAAAATGATGGTGTGGGAATTACATGGAAACCGGGCACTCTTAAACCAGAAGATAGAGATGAGATTTTGAAAAAATTTTCTCAGGTCTAAAATTTAGAAGTTGGATAAAGAAATGACAGAAGAGAAATTTCGAAAAATCTATCGTCAGCATTATCAAATAGTGAAAATGGTAGTGTATAGTGTTTTGCGTGATATCGACTTTGCGGAAGACGTAAGCCAAGAAGTTTTTATTTTATTCTTTAAAAAGGCAGATACTATACAGGAAGAATACTACAAGCAATGGTTGATAGTAAATGCAAAGAGAAAAGCCATTGACTTTTGCAGAAAATCATATCAGGTACATGAAGTGACTGCCGGAGCTTCAAATGAAGGAGAGCTTTTCGCAGAAGAAGGAATTATGTGGACTTCAAATCGCTTAGAAAAACAATCATCTGTGGAAGAGGAAACAACGAAAAAGCTTGTTATGCAAGAGTTTACGGGAAAATTATTGGAAGATTTGGAAAAGAAGAATAGTCAGTGGTACGAAATTGTTATGAAAATGAATGTAGAAGGCAAAGGTGCATTAGAAACTGCCCGTGCCCTTGGCATTTCAGTAGAAAGTCTGAGAGCCAAAAGGCACAGGATAAAAGTTTGGATTAATAAGTATTACAGACACAAGTTTGAAGATTTATAAGGTCTTGTTTACTGCGTCTTCAAAGAGCTGGACAATCTGTTGAATAGAGTCCTTATGCTTACTGGAAGACATAGCTGTAATATAAGCTTCCCGGTTTTCATACAAATCACGGACAGCGCTTAATAATACGTCATTAGTAAGTTCTTCTTCTTCCAGAACTTTACTATAACCAAGCTGTTCAAAAGAGCGGGCATTTAAAATCTGGTCTCCACGGCTTGCACGTGCGGAAAGTGGAATTAAGAGGTTAGGCTTGTTTAAAGCACTGAGCTCACAAATTGCATTTGCACCTGCACGGGAGATAACAAGGTCGGCTAAAGCAAATAAATCAGCAAGTTCTTGTTTGATATATTCATATTGTACATATCCCTTAACGTTAGATAAAGTTTCATCAACTTTATCTTTTCCGCAGAGGTGGATTACCTGAAAGTCTTTTAATAATTCAGGGAGGATTTTTCTGACTGCATCATTGACAGCAGCAGCACCAAGACTTCCACCTATGATAAGGATAACAGGTTTATCTTTAGAAAGACCTGTAAACTCCAGAGCTTTTTCTGGGTTTCCTTCCAGTAATTCTTGACGGATAGGTGTTCCTGTGAGAACAGCCTTGTCCTCAGGAAGATGAGAAACCGTTTCGGGAAAGTTGCAGCAAACTTTTGTTGCAAAAGGAATGGATATTTTGTTTGCAAGTCCCGGTGTCATGTCAGACTCATGGATAAAGGTAGGTATATGTTTTTTGCTTGCTGCAATTACAACAGGCACTGTGACAAATCCACCTTTAGAGAATACAACATCAGGTTTTAACTGCTTCATTAATTTTTTAGCTTCAAAGAAACCTTTTATAACTCTGAACGGATCAGTAAAATTTTTGACATCAAAGTAACGGCGTAATTTACCGGAAGAAATTCCATAGTAAGGAATGTTAAGTTCTTCAATGAGCTTTCTTTCCATACCTTCGTAAGAGCCGATATAAGAAATTTTGTATCCCAGTTCTTTTAAACGTGGAATCATAGCTATATTTGGGGTAACGTGTCCGGCAGTTCCACCGCCGGTAAGTACGATATGTTTCATGGTGTTCCTCCTGATTAGTTCAAAATAGTAACTATAAGATAATATGATACAGTTATGAAAAAAAGTCAAGGAAAGATAGGAGTTTCATGGGGAAATCAGAAGAAAATGAGAAAAAATGTGAAACCTTTTTTACTAAAAATTTGAATGATGAAGAATTAAATCAGAAAATTTTGGAGGAATTTTTGAAAGAGGCGGAAGAAATCGAAAAAGAGGCGGAAGAAATTTCAAAATCTTTGGAATGTGAACCTACAGAAGAGGGCTTTCAAAAATTAATGGCCGAAATCAGAAGACGTGAGTCAATTGAAAACACAAACAATTATGTAACAAATGTAGATGATAGAGAAAAACACACCAATAAAGTAAAAGAATTAAAAAATGCAAAGTGGTATAAGAACAAAAGCAATACCAAACAGGGAAATACAGGGAGAAAAAGAGTGGTACGTTGGGCTTCTGTTGCAGCAGCAGTCCTAATTGGAGTATTCGGCATTTCCATGACTAGTGAGGCAAACAGAGCATACATCATGAGGGAGATGAATGAGCTGTTTGGAAATGATGTGAATACACAGGTAGATAATAATGATGTAATAAAAAGTGACAGGACAGAGAGATATGCTTGTGAGAAAATAGAAAATTTATTTGAGATTAAAATGCCAGAATTTTTTTATATGCCTGATGGAATGGAATATGAGAATTGTAATATTGATGAAGATGCAAAAACAGCATATATGCGGTATTCTTACAAGAATAAATATGTGTATTTTATGACAATGGCAAATTTAAAGAATGCAACAAGCTTATCCCAAAATGATAAAGGGGAAGAAATTAAAAAGATTTCAAGTGAATTAACTCCTGATTTTGAAGTGGGTTTATGGGAAATTTATGAGAATGGAGATGAAGTGCCTACTTATACGCTTAGTTGGAATTATAAAAACACTTACTATGAATTATTTGGGAAACTTTCTAGAGAAGAAATGGAGTTAATAGCAAAAAATATTTTATATTAAGGAGAGAAGTGATGAAGAAGAAAAGTAAAATTAGTGTAATATTAATATTTGCGTTGATAATGTGTATAAATACTACGGTGCTGGCAGAGTCCATGGAACGATATATAGATGGTTCACTACTATTAGATATGCCAGTTTCTGAAGTAAGTACAGATATTCAGCAAAAAGGAAACATATTAGATCAGGCAACAATCAGATTATCAGATAACGGAAATGGCAGTGTTAATGTTTATGGAACTGTTTTTGGAAGCGTTACCTGCGACAAGATAATTTTAAAAATGACAGTGCAGAGATATTCCAATGGTACATGGTACAATGTAAGGACATATTCTGATACAGCGTATAATACATCTTACTTTACAAAAAGTTATAATCTTCAAGTTACCAGAGGATATCACTATCGCATGAAAGCAGCCTGCGTTGGGTATAAAAACGGAGTAACAGAAAGCAAATCACCTATTACAAATGGTATTCTTGTAGAATAATCACACAATTTATTAAATTTCCTAAAAAATATATAAAGTCCTGTCAAAACCCTCTTTACTGGGGTATAATGAATATAGCAACATTCATTTTACCACAAAAGGGGGTTTTTCTATGAAACTGACTTTTATAGGGGCTGCTCATGAGGTTACCGGAAGTTGTTACTTCTTAGAGGCAGCAGGCAAGAAATTTATTGTGGATTGTGGTATGGAACAGGGACCCGACCAGTATGAAAATCAGGACATTCCGGTGGCTGCGTCAGAATTGGATTTTGCATTGCTGACACATGCACATATTGACCATTCCGGTAATTTTCCTTTGATACATGCCGGCGGATTTCGAGGTCCGATTTATGCAACTGCGGCGACTTGTGATTTGTGCGATATTATGCTTCGTGACAGTGCACATATTCAGATGTTTGAGGCAGAATGGAGAAATCGTAAAGCTAAGAGAAACGGACAGACGGAATTTGTGCCTGCCTATACCATGGAAGATGCGTTAGGGGTTATTCAGCAGTTTGTAGAGTGTAATTACAATCAGGTAATACAACTTGCAGAAGGTATTAAGGTACGCTTTGTAGACGCAGGACATTTGTTGGGTTCAGCCAGTATTGAGTTGTGGATTACAGAAGACGGAGAAGAACGGAAAATCGTATTTTCAGGAGATATTGGAAATACAGAACAGCCATTGATTAAAGATCCGGAATATCTGGACAGTGCGGATTATGTGGTTATGGAGTCTACTTATGGCGACAGAAGCCATGGGGAAAAGCCGGATTATGTAACGGCATTGGTGGATATTTTAAGGAAAACCTTTAAGCGGGGAGGCAATGTGGTAATTCCTTCTTTTGCAGTAGGAAGAACACAGGAAATGCTGTATTTCCTCAGAAAAATTAAAGAAGATAATTTGTTGCCGGAATTTGAAGGATTTGAAGTATATGTGGATAGCCCTCTTGCAGTACAGGCAACTAGTATTTTTAAAGAACATTACAGCGAATGTTATGACGAAGAAGCAATGGAGTTAATCAATAAAGGAATAAATCCCATTGCATTTCCGGGACTGAAATTGTCTATTACCAGTGATGAGTCAAGGGCAATCAATTTTAATGAAACGCCAAAGGTAATCTTATCAGCCAGCGGTATGTGTGATGCAGGACGTATTAAGCATCACTTAAAGCATAATTTGTGGAGAAGTGACTCTACGATTTTATTTGTGGGATATCAGGCAGTAGGAACGTTGGGACGCTCTTTAGTGGAAGGGGCAAAGGACGTTCATATTTTCGGTGAAGAAATTCATGTAAATGCAGATATTGTAAGACTTCCCGGTATCAGCGGACATGCAGATAATGCGGGACTTATGAGGTGGGCATCTTCCTTTAAAGAAAAACCAAAACGTGTCTTTGTAGCTCATGGAGATGATCAGGTTTGCGATTTATTTGCCAAGAGACTGGAGGATGAGCTGGGTTATCAGGCATTTGCACCGTATAGTGGCACAGAGGTTGATTTGGCGACAAATGAAATAACAAGAGAGACAGTAGGTATTGTTATTAAACATGCAGAACAGAAAGCGAAGAGCAGAAAGGCAGCCGGAGTATTTGCAAGATTACTTGCAGCAGGACAGCGGTTAATGGCAGTAATCCGCCATAACGAAGGAGGTACAAATAAAGATTTAGCAAGATTTGCAGACCAGATTAATTCTTTATGTGATAAATGGGATAGATAATAGTAATAAGTAGCTTAACCTTTTATAAGGTCAGCCGTCACTATTCACAGTAGTGGCGGCTATTTTCTTTTACCCTTGAAAATCTCATAGCAAAGACCAACAAGAACAACAATGAATATGCAAAACTGATAGAAAAGATATAGACGTAATGCACATATTTCGACAAGAAAATCTATAATATTATGCGATATGCCTAATAAAATCTTAAAAATTTCAATGAAAACCAAAAAAAATTCTATGTTTTCTTTTCTGAATATTGTGTATAGTGTCAATATCAATAAAACGCACGGACGAAAATGGTGCACGGAAGGGAGAATATTTCAATGAAAAGAAAATTAGCAGTATTAGCAATGACAGCAGTATTAGGACTTTCTGCTGTTGCATGTGGTTCTGAACCAGCAAAAGAAGAAGGAAACAAAACAGAGGAAACAGGAAAAACAGAAGAAGGCGGAAAAACAGAAGCTTCTGACGTTGCAAACAAAGACAAACCTTTAGTATGGTTCAACCGTCAGCCATCTAACAGCTCAACAGGCGAATTAGACAAGAATGCTCTTAACTTCAACAAAGATACATATTATGTAGGTTTTGATGCAAATCAGGGTGCTGAACTTCAGGGACAGATGGTTAAAGAATACATCGAGAAAAACGCAGATACGATTGACCGTAACGGTGACGGTGTAATCGGATACGTTTTAGCAATCGGTGATATCGGACATAACGACTCTATCGCACGTACAAGAGGTGTTCGTAAAGCTCTTGGAACAGGCGTAGAAAAAGACGGCGCTATCAATAGTGAACCGGTAGGAACAAACGTAGACGGAAAACAGACAGCAGTTCAGGATGGTTCTTTAGAAGCAGGCGGAAAGAAATTCGTAGTTCGTGAGTTAGGTTCTCAGGAAATGAAGAACTCCGCAGGTGCTACATGGGATGCAGCAACAGCAGGTAACGCAATCGGAACATGGTCATCCTCTTTCGGCGATCAGATTGATGTTGTTGTTTCTAACAACGATGGTATGGGAATGTCTATGTTCAATGCTTGGTCAAAAGAAAACAAAGTTCCTACTTTCGGATACGATGCTAACAGTGATGCAGTAGCAGCTATCGCAGAAGGTTACGGCGGAACAATCAGCCAGCATGCAGACGTACAGGCTTACTTAACACTTCGTGTTCTTCGTAACGCATTAGACGGTGTTGATATTGATACAGGTATTGGTACAGCAGACGAAGCTGGAAACGTTCTTAGCGATAAAGAATATGTATACAAAGAAGATGAACGTTCTTACTATGCATTAAACGTAGCTGTAACAGCAGATAACTATCAGGAATTCACAGACTCTACTAAGACATTTGAGCCTGTATCCAAACAGTTAGATGAAAGCAAAGCTCCTAAAAAGAAAGTATGGCTGAACATTTACAACGCTTCTGATAACTTCTTAAGCTCTACATACCAGCCACTTCTTGAGAAATATGATGACCTTCTGAACCTGGATGTTGAATACATCGGTGGTGATGGACAGACAGAATCCAACATCACAAACCGTCTTGGAAACCCAAGCCAGTATGATGCATTTGCTATCAACATGGTTAAAACAGACAATGCAGCTTCCTATACAGCATTACTGCAGTAATGGAACGGTAATACCTGTGGCAAGATGACAGATAGAGGGTGTCGTGTTAAGGCAGTATTTTGGATACGCCCTTAATGCGACAGCCTCTTTTAAATCTGACAGTAAGAAAACGTTGTCAGATACCAATATAGAGATACAGGAGTAGAAAAGAATGGCAGATAAGAAAGATGATATTGTCTTATCGATACGCAATATGAGTAAGTCTTTTGGCCGAAACCGAGTTCTGGATCATATTAATCTGGACTTGAAAAAAGGAACGGTTATGGGACTTATGGGTGAGAATGGTGCCGGTAAGTCAACAATGATGAAATGTCTTTTTGGAACTTATCAGAAAGATGAAGGAAAGATCACTCTGGACGGCAGAGAAGTCAGTTTTTCAGGACCAAAGGATGCACTGGAAAACGGAATTGCCATGGTTCATCAGGAATTGAACCAGTGTCTGGAACGAAATGTTATGGATAATCTTTTCCTTGGACGTTATCCGGTAAATTCCGCCGGTATCGTTGATGAGGGAAGAATGAAAAAAGAAGCTTCCGAGCTTTTCAGAAAGCTGGGCATGACAGTAAACCTGACACAGCCTATGCGTAATATGTCAGTATCCCAAAGACAGATGTGTGAGATTGCAAAAGCAATTTCCTATAATGCAAAAGTAATTGTTCTCGATGAGCCTACTTCTTCTCTGACAGTACAGGAAGTAGATAAATTATTTGAGATGATGAGAATGTTAAAAGAGCAGGGAATTTCTCTGATTTACATTTCTCATAAAATGGATGAGATTTTTGAAATTTGTGATGAGATTTCAGTTCTTAGAGACGGTAATCTGGTTATGACAAAAAGTTCAAAAGATACAGATATGAATGAACTGATTGCAGCCATGGTTGGTCGTTCTCTGGAAAATCGTTTCCCACCGGTAGACAACAAGCCAAAGGATGTTATTTTATCCATTCAGCATTTGTCTACAAAATTTGAGCCTCACTTACAGGATATTACCTTTGATGTAAGAGAGGGAGAAATTTTCGGACTTTACGGTCTGGTAGGTGCGGGACGTACAGAACTTTTAGAGACTATTTTTGGTATCCGAACCAGAGCGGCAGGACGTGTTTACTTCAATAATAAGCTGATGAACTTCAACAGCGCAAAAGAAGCAATGGAGCACGGCTTTGCACTGATTACAGAGGAAAGAAAGGCAAACGGTCTGTTCCTGAAATGTGACTTGACATTCAATACAACCATTGCAAACCTGCTTCAGTATAAATCAGGTATTGCTCTTTCAGACTCCAAAATGATAAAAGCAACTGCCAACGAAATCAAAATTATGCACACAAAATGTATGGGACCGGATGATATGATTTCCAGTCTTTCAGGCGGTAATCAGCAGAAGGTTATTTTTGGAAAATGGCTGGAACGCAGTCCTCAGGTATTCATGATGGACGAGCCGACCAGAGGAATTGATGTTGGTGCAAAATATGAAATTTACGACCTGATTATTCAGATGGCAAAACAGGGAAAAACAATTATCGTTGTTTCCTCAGAAATGCCTGAAATTCTGGGTATTACAAATCGTATTGGTGTCATGTCTAACGGACATCTTTCAGGAATTGTAAATACAAAAGAAACAAATCAGGAAGAACTTTTAAGACTCAGCGCAAAATACCTATAATGAGGGAGAAGAATAGATATGGCAAACGAAAATAGTAATATCCTTACTGCTGAGCAGGAAATGAAACTGCGTCAGCCCATCGAGGATTATGTTGGTAAAATTCAGAAAAAAATTGATGAATTAAGAGTAGACGGTACAGATAAAATCGTAGAAATCCAGAATGTTATGGACAGCATTAAAAGAGACCGTACTCTTACAAAGGGAGAAAAAGAAGACAGACTTGCAAAATGCAAAACAGAGCTGGACAAAGCAAAAGCAGTAGAAGCAAAGAATAAAGACGAAGTTTCCAAACTGATTGCCGATGCAGAAAAGTATTTAAAAGAGCATTTTGATAAAGATTACTATCAGGCTGTAAAAGCAAGCTGTGCAGCAGAAAAAGCGGCTGCAAAAGCACGTCATCAGCAAAAAGTAGCTGAACTGGAAAAAGAGCATAAAGCTGCCGTAGCAAAGCTTTCCGATCATCAGGAAATCAAAGATGAAAACTATGTTTATAAAAACAGACTCTTTGATGCCAAGATGACAATGGAAAAAGAATTCCAGGAAGCAAAAGACAGAAGACATGCAGCATATTCTTTTAAGTTTCACTTGATTGATTTACTGCGTATGTCCAAGTTTACTTTCATGGAAACAAGAGCACAGAAATGGGAAAATTACAAATATACATTTAACCGCAGAAACTTCCTTCTGCAGAATGGATTGTATATTGCTATCCTGTTAATCTTTATTGCACTGTGTATTATTACACCAATTGTAAAAGGTTCACCACTTTTAACTTACAATAACGTATTGAATATTCTTCAGCAGGCATCCCCTCGTATGTTCCTTGCATTAGGTGTAGCAGCGTTAATCCTTTTAGCTGGTACAGACCTTTCCATCGGACGTATGGTTGGTATGGGTATGACTGCAGCAACAATTATTATGCACCAAGGTATCAATACAGGTGGTGTATTTGGTCATATTTTTGATTTTACAGGCATGCCTGTTATTGCAAGAGTTATTTTAGCATTGGTAGTTTGTATTGTTTTATGTACTTTCTTTACAACAATCGCAGGTTTCTTTACAGCAAAGTTTAAAATGCACCCATTTATTTCAACAATGGCAAACATGCTGGTAATCTTCGGTATTGTTACTTATGCAACAAAAGGTGTATCTTTTGGTGCTATTGAAGCTGCAATTCCAAACATGGTTATTCCAAAAGTAAACGGCTTCCCAACAATTATTCTGTGGGCTATTGCAGCAATTGCTATTGTGTGGTTTATCTGGAATAAAACAACTTTCGGTAAAAACCTGTATGCAGTAGGTGGAAACCCTGAAGCAGCATCTGTATCCGGTATTTCTGTATTCGGTGTAACCGTAGGCGCTTTCGTTATGGCAGGTGTTCTTTACGGATTTGGTTCATGGCTTGAATGTATCAGAATGGTTGGTTCCGGTTCCGCAGCTTATGGACAGGGATGGGAAATGGATGCCATCGCAGCCTGTGTAGTAGGTGGTGTTTCCTTTACAGGTGGTATTGGTAAAATCTCCGGCGTAGTTGTTGGTGTATTTATCTTTACAGCGCTTACATATTCTCTGACAATCCTTGGTATTGATACAAACTTACAGTTCGTATTCTCAGGTATCATTATCCTTGTAGCCGTTACACTTGACTGTCTGAAATATGTTCAGAAGAAATAGTTACTATAATTCAATAAGAATTTTTTTAAAAGAGTCAGATGCAGGTCTGGCTCTTTTGTGTTATAATTATGCGAAATAAGAGTAAAAATACGGAGAAGGAAAATGGATACATATACAGTACTTTTAGTAGATGATGAAGAAGACGTGATACAGGTAATTATGAAGAAAATCAACTGGGAGGGCCTTGGATTTTCTGTTATCGGATACGCCAATAACGGTGTGAAAGCGCTGGAAATGGTAGAAGAATTTCAGCCGGATGTGGTGATGACCGATATCAATATGCCCTATATGGACGGAATGGAACTGGCAGGCCATATTAAAGCAGATTATCCGGGGACAAAGCTTTTGCTTTTTACGGGCTTTGACGAATTTGAATATGCCAAGGAAGCCGTGCATTTGGAAGTGGAGGAATATATTTTAAAACCGGTAAATTCCATAGAGCTTACCAATGTATTTACCCAGTTAAAGATAAAATTGGACCAGGAAATCAGTGAAAAGCGAAACGCAGAAATTTTAAAGAAATATTATATGGAGTCGCTGCCTCTTTTGCAGGCGAATTTCTATACCACGCTGATTGAGGGGCACATTCATGAAGAGGAGCTTGAGAAATATCTTTCAGATTATCAGATTTCTCTTTCAGGTCCTTTTTTCTGCTGTCTGGTTATTCACACGTCATCTTCTCAAGTGCCAAAGGATATTAATCCATTGCTTTTATCAGCTTCTGTGGAGAAGCAGGCAAAGGAATATCTGGGAGAAAAATGGAGAGCAAAGTGCTTTTCTTATCTGGGAAAGACGGTTTTGCTTGCTCAACTGGAAAAAGAAAATGAAATCTCAGAGCTGACAGATGAATGCGACCGTTTCTGCCGCTATGTACACCGAATAATCGGAGCAAATGTGACTGTTGGTATCGGACAGGTATGCAATCATATTTTGGATTTATCCAAGTCTTACAGCAGCGCCAGAGATGCGATTTCCTATCGTGTCCTTTACGGCGCTTCCAGAGCGATTAATATTCAAGAGGTTGCGCCTTGTGAGAAAAATAGGCCCGGTTCCAGCCATGAAACAGAGCTGTCCTATTTATTCAAGATGATACGATTAAAGGAAGAACCGGAAATTATGGAGGCTGTGCATACCTATCTTCACAGTATTTCGTTTAAGGAGAAGTCTTTACAGCAGCATCATTTGGATATTATGGAGCTTCTCAGCGAGTTCTGTCGTTTTGCCGCCAATAATGATATTGTGCTGGATGAGCTTTCCAAAGATATGGGAGAACTGTATGGGAAAATATCAGATATGGAGCCGGATAGGTTGGAGCAATGGATTATAAACATCAGTGTTTCTCTCCACGAAAAGCTGCTCAGTGAGCGAAATACTTCCAGAAAATCTTTTGTGGAAAGGGCAAAGGATTATGTTCATAATAATTATGTAAATGAAGAACTTTCTCTGGACAGCATTTGTGAGGCGCTGGGGGTATCCAATTCCTATTTTTCTACTGTATTTAAAAAAGAAACGGGAAAATCATTTATTGGTTATCTTACAGATTACCGCATGGACAGAGCTTCCAGACTTTTACTGGAAACCAATGAAAAAAGTTATATTATCGGGAAGAAGGTAGGATATACAGATCCAAACTATTTCAGCTACGTGTTTAAACGGAGGTTTGGAGTATCTCCTTCTAAGTACAGAACGGAGTACAAGGAAAGTGAAAAATAAGTATTTCAGACAACTGAAAAAACTGAAGCCAAGAGAAATCCAGACCACAATTATGCTGGCATTTTCGATTGTTTCGATTTCCATTATGCTGGTTTTGGGAATTGTTCTGTATTTGCGGTTTTCCAATTCTGCAAGGGAGGAAACCATAAACAGTACCCAGAAGCTTATGGAACAGACAGGGGAAAATATGGAAGCATATTTAATGAGTATGCGCCAGATTTCCGATACGGTTTATTATAATGTAATTAAAGAAAATGATTTTGAGAGCAACAAACAGGAAATTCAAAGCGGCATGAACCTTTTGTACGAGGCAAATAAGGAAAATCTAAGAAGTATTGCGCTGTATAACGATTATGGAAGTCTGATTACGGCAGAACCGGTAGCTGCACAGAAGGAAGATCCTGACGTAACCGGTCAGGAATGGTATTTAAAAGCCACAGAAGAAATGGAAAATATGCACTTTTCCACGCCGCACATTCAAAATCTGTTTAACGATACAGCCCAGAGCTATTATTGGGTAATTTCTTTAAGCCGAGTGGTAGAACTGACAAATCAGGGTATTCCACAATCCGGCGTATTGCTGGTAGATATGGATTTTTCCAGTATTTCCAGAATGATGAAGCAGATTAATGAGGTAAACAACGGGCAGTATTATTATCTATGTGACAGCAACGGAGAGATTATCTATCACCCCAGACAGATACAAATCAGCGACGGCATTTATGAGGAGAATAACAGACAGGCAGCGTCCTATAAAGACGGGGTCTACAATGAGTCCTTTAATGGGGAGAACAGGAAAGTAGTGGTAAATACCATCAGTTATACAGGGTGGAAGCTGGTAGGCGTTATTCCCTATTCTACGTTTAATCACGGTATGGTAAATATCCGCTATTTTGTGGCAATGTTAATTTTACTGATGGCGATGATGCTGGTAGTCATTAACCGTGTGGTTTCTCTTAGAATTTCCAGCCCGATTTTAAAGCTGAACCATTCTGTACGAGAGTACGAAGCAGGGGAAAAACCGGAAATCTATATCGGAGGCTCGCAGGAAATCCGCCATTTAGGATATTCTATCCAGAAATCTTATGAGCAGATTGACGATTTGATGAAGAAAATTGTGTTAGAGCAAAATGAGAGAAGAAAGAGCGAATTAGATGCCCTGCAAAGTCAAATTCATCCTCATTTTCTGTATAATACGCTGGAGTCTATCACATGGATGATTGAAGGCGAGAAAAATGACGAGGCTGTTTTTATGATTTCACAGCTTGCAAGGCTATTTCGCATCAGTCTTTCTAAGGGGCGAACAGTCATAAGCATCAAAGATGAATTGCAGCACGCTCAAAGCTATATGAATATCCAGAAAGTACGATATAAGAATTCCTTCTCTGTTACTTTTGATGTAGCTGAGGAGCTGTATTCTTATTGCACGGTAAAATTGATTTTGCAGCCGTTGCTGGAAAATGCCATAAATTATGGTGTCAGCGGTATGGAAGACTGCGGAGAAATTGTAGTTACCGGAAGGCTGCAGGAGGACAAGATTGTTCTGGCTGTTTGTGACAATGGACTTGGTATGCCAGAGGAAGAAGCGGCTCTTGTATTAACGGACAGCAATCGTGTTCACAAACATGGCTCCGGTGTGGGATTAGTCAATGTCAACAGTCGTATTCAGATTGTTTTCGGGAAGGAATACGGACTTTTGGTGGAAAGTGAGCCGGATGAGGGAACAAGAGTTTCTATCCGTATTCCGGCAGTGCCTTATACGGAGGAAAATTGTAAAATACTGGAAAAAGGTCATATTATCAAGAGTACAGGGGAAAAGCAATGAAGAAGGATAAGAAAATGTTTATCTTCATAGAGGCTGTGCTGGGTGTTATGGTGCTTCTTCTGGCGTTTCTTATGCTGCGGGAGAAAAACGTAGACAGGAGTTATCAGATATCGGTAATTGTAGAAAATGCAGATGATAAACAGTGGTCTGCTTTTAAATACGGATTGAAGATGGCAGCAGAAGACAAGGGCGCAGAAATGGTAATGGTAAGTACCGGTGCAGCTCTTAGTCAGGAAGAAGAAAAAAAGCTAATAGAAGAAGAAATTAAAAACGGTGCAGACGGAGTGATTATACAGCCTGTGTCGGGAGAAGACACGCAGCAAATATTAAAAAAATTCAGCAATAAGGCAGAAATTATGCTGATAGACGATACTTTGTCGGATACAGAGGAATTTCCTGTAATACAGCCGGATGCCTATGCAATGGGCAAGGCGCTGGCAGAGGAGCTTTTAAAGGATTATGGCGGAAATCTGGAAGGAAAAACACTAGGAATTTTAACAGGAAAAGAAAGCAGAAGCAGTGCAGAAAAAGAAAAGGGATTTACGGAAACCTTAAAAGATACAGGAGCTAAGCTTATCTGGTCAGATACAAAAAAGCCGGAGATTGAAGGAAATACCTTTTGGGAGAGTAAACCGGAGGTGGACTTTATCATTGCACTGGATGATGACAGTCTTACTGCTGCGGGAGAAGGTGCTGCGGCAAATAACCTTCACGGAGCTATTGCCTATGGAATTGGAAATTCCACAGAAGCAGTATATTATCTGGATACAGGAGCCGTAGAGTGTCTGGTTGTTCCTGATATGTTTCATGTGGGATATGAGAGTCTGACAGAGCTGGTGAATAAGCTTGAGAAAGGATTTTATGAGGATGAAAATCCGCAGATTTCTTATACAGTTATGCGAAAAGAAAATCTGTTTTCAAAGGAAAATCAGGAAGTTATTTTTACCATGAGCCAGTAGAGTGAGGTAGCGTATGAGAAAAAGAAAATTAGCGGGGATAGGAATTTTGCTTGGCATATCCGTTCTGCTTTTAGGCGGCTGTAAGGAGAAAGAAACACCGCAAAAGCTCCATGTAGGCGTGACATATTATGACCAAAGCGACACGTATCTCAATGAATTAATCGGACTTTTTAAAGAAAGCTTAAAGGAGATAGAAAGCGATAAGCTGGAAGTGTCCGTCACCATACGGGATGCAGCAGGCGTGCAGAAAAATCAGAACGATCAGGTGGAGGAGCTGATTGATGAGGGCTGTAATATTTTATGTGTAAATCTGGTAGACAGGGCAGACCCTTCTGAGATTATTGATTTTGCAAGAGAAAGCGAAGTGCCTATTATCTTTTTTAACAGAGAGCCGGTAGCAGAGGATTTGCACCAATGGGATAAATTGTATTATGTAGGGGCAGATGCAAAGCAGTCCGGTAAATTGCAGGGAGAGCTGGCGGTGGAAATGATAGAAGAAAACAGCCAGATTGATAAAAACAAAGACGGAAAAATTCAGTATGTGGTTCTGGAAGGAGAAATGGGACATCAGGATGCCATTATTCGGACAGAAAATGCCGTAAATACATTGAAGGAAAACGGGATTGAAGTAGAAAAGCTCAGTTGTAAAATTGCAAACTGGAACAGAGCGCAGGCGCAGAACAGAATGGAGCAGATTATCGGGGAACATCAGAGCAAGATTGAACTGGTACTGAGCAATAATGACGATATGGCTTTAGGCGCTGTGGATGCTTATAAAAAATTAAATTATACTTCATCTGTCCTGCCTGCTTTTCTGGGAATTGACGGAACAGAGGCGGGCTTACAAGGGGTAGAAAATCAGGAGTTATGGGGAACGGTATACAACGATAAAGAGGGACAGGCGAAGGCTATGGCAAAACTGTCGGCAGCGTTGCTTACAGGGAAAGGAATGGAAGATATTCCCTTTGAAAATGAACGCTATGTGTACTTGCCCTATTATAAAGTAACTGCTGAAAATGTAGATGAATTTACACAGGGGAAATTCGTGTCGGAATAAGAAAGAAACTGGACAAAAAAAGGAAAATTTGTCAGAAATCCCCTATACAAGAAGATGTGGGTTGTGTATAATAAAAGCATATTACAAAAGAGAGGAGTATATTATGGATTACGATGAAAGATATCGGTCTGGGGATGAGTTTGATGACGAAGAGTATGAGCGCCGCCGTCAAGCACGTATGATGCGCCGCAGACAGGAACGTCTGAAGCAGATTAGGCGCAGGAAGCTTATGCGAATTGTTGCCATGGCAGGAGTGTTAGTGCTTGCGATTTTTCTGATTGCAAAAGGGGTTACGGCATTAACCTCAGGCTTTGGCAGGCAAAAACCGACGGAAATCAGCAAAGAGGTCAAGGCTGAGACGAAAAAGGGAGAAATTCCGGCGGCTAAGCAGCCTGTCATGAGCGCTTCGGATATTCAGAAACTCTCAGGAGATATGACTATCTTTGGCTGGCAGACAGATGAAACGGGAAAATGGTATCGAAATGCAGACGGAACCTTTTTTGAAGCGGGTTGGAAGGAAATTGACGGAGCAAAATACTATTTTGATGAAAACGGCTATGTAAAAACCGGTTGGATGGAGCTGGACGGAAAAGACTACTATTTTGACGAAGAAGGGCGTTATGATAGCAGTAAGGTTCGGCCTATGGTGGCATTGACTTATGATGACGGACCGGGAAAATACACAGATAAGCTTTTAGATTGTCTGGAAGAAAACAATGCGAAGGCAACCTTTTTCATGCTGGGTGAAAATGCAGAGAAATATCCTGATGTTATAAAAAGGCTGTATGACAGCGGCATGGAGCTGGGAAACCATACATACGACCATCAGATGCTTCCAAGCTTGGCATCTGAGGAGGTAACAGAGGAAATCAGTAAGACAAATAGTATTATTGAAAATGCAGCAGGTGTTCCGGCAGACAGCCTAAGACCACCGGGAGGAAGCTTAAATGAAACAGTACAGGAATTGGCAGGCATGCCGATTATAAAATGGAGTCTGGACACTAAGGACTGGAAAACGAAAAGTGCAGATGCCACATATCAGAAGGTTATGGACAATGTGCAGGACGGCTCAGTTGTTTTGATGCACGATATTCACGAATGGTCTGTGGAAGCGTCCCTGCGATTAATTCCCGAATTGGTAGAGAAGGGCTACAAATTGGTGACAGTGCAGGAGCTGGCAGAGGCAAAAGGAATTGATTTAGAGGACGGCGAAGTATATTATTACTTCGGAGAAGGAACACAGGAAGTAGAATAAAATAAATGCTCTTTTTGTATAGAGAAGCCGGGGGCTTACTATACAGAAAGGGCATTTTTTATCTTACGGGAATTTACCTTACTAAAGCACTACAAAACTGATACAATAAAATCAATAAAGTTTCGATGGAAAACCAATGGGGAGGTAGCGTATATGAAGAAAAAATTGGCGCTTATTATGGCAGGATTATTGTGTGTAGCTTCTTTGGTATCTTGTAAATCTTCCAATCCTTCAGGGGAAAATAAGAAGGAGGAAGCGCCGGAGGTGGTAGAGGACACCAGAGACCATTCCAAGATGATTATTGCGATTTCGGAAAGCCAGAAAGAATTTTATACCATGGCAATCACAAAGTATGTGCAGCTTCATCCGGAGACAGAAATTGACGTTGAAGTTATTCCGCACATGAACAACGCACCCACGGAGGAAAACGAAAAAATAAAGAAAGAAATGAAGGATATGCAGGTGCAGATTATGGCAGGCAAAGGTCCTGATGTTTTCCTTTTGGATGAAGAGAATATCGTATTGCCGGATATGGTAAAAAGCAGTTACAATGGGGTATTTTTAGATTTGAATACCGTGATAGAAGGATTAGCAGATATGCCGCTTAATCAAACTGTGCTAAAAGCGGGGGAAGTTGATGGGAAACAGTATTTTCTGCCATTGGGATATATGCTGCCGGGAATTGCTGTGACAGGGGAGATGCTGGGAGACTGGACACCGTCATCTGACCAGCCGGATAAATTTCTAAAAGAGGTTTCTTCTCATACAGGAGTGAAAGGATTTCCATCAGAATTTTATATAACAGAGTATATAGCGGGACTTTTTGGAACGTCTGTTTTCGATTATGAAGAAAAAACAATTACTTTTTCGAAAGAATTGCAGAATATGACAGAACTGTTAGCAGAGAGACAGGAGCTTTCTTTTGATGAAGCAACGGAATTACCAAATGTGATGATTATGGGACATTCCGCAGAGAGTTCTTTAACGGAACTTATGAAACGGTCTTTTGCTTCCGGTACAGATGTTAAATTCCTTCCATTTCCAAACGGAGAAAAGGGAGTAAACGCACAGGTCAATGTGTTTGCGGCAGTTCGGGCAAACAGTGATTACGCTTCACAGGCAGGAGATTTCTTAGGATTTTTGTTGTCCGATGAAGTGCAGGGAAGTACAGGCTGGGAGAAATTCGGAGACGGAAAGAAATTTACGGCTATTCCTGTGAACAACAATGCTGTTGTACCGGCATACAAGTATTGGCTGAGTTCAGGAACGGAAGAATATCAGGAAGAAGCGGCTAAGAAGGCAGAGGAACTGTTTCAGATTACACAACAGGTCACAACGGCTCGCTTCTGCCAGTATGAAAATTCTCTGATTTTTGATGCGGTCTTTATGACAAGTGAAGAAAGTTCTGTGGAGAAAAAGCTGGATAATTTAAAAGATGAATTGCGCTTCTATTTCGATGAATAAGAGGGAGGCGTGCTATGAAAAACAGATATCATTTGTTGGAAAGGCGAAAAAAGTTTATAGGAATGTTGCTGGCAGCTCCGGTTTTATTGGGAACTTTTGTTTTCTTTTTGCTGCCATTTGCTATATGTGTGAAATATTCCTTTACTTTTGGCGTGGGCGGGGCTTACTTTGTAGGCTTTGAGAACTACAAAGAGGTTTTTTCTTCCTATGCGTTCCAACTGGCAGCCGTCAATACACTGCGTTTTCTGGTTATTGGCGTTACCTTAAATCTTGTGTTGAGTTTTTTTATTGCACTGCTGATAAAGAAAGGGTTAGCGGGAAGCCGTTTTTTCCGCTACATCCTTTTATTGCCGTTGGTGCTTCCCATAGCCAGTGTGGTTATGGTTATTCAAGTGTTTTTTGCGGAAACAGGGATTGTCAACAACTGGCTGATATCCATGGGAGTACCCATTGTACAATGGCTGGAAGGACCGAATGCGTTTTATGTATTGCTGGGCTTGTATATATGGAAAAGCTTTGGGTATAGTGTGATTTTGCTGTTGTCCGGTCTGAATACTATTCCGGAGGAGTTTTATCAAACAGCAGAAGTGGAAGGCGCAGGAAGCATGCAGAAGCTGGTTTCTATTACATTGCCAATGATGTCCCCACATTTTTTCTGGCAACAGTTATGGGTATTGTAAATGCCTTTAAATCTTATCGAGAGGCGTTTCTTTTGGGCGGAAAACACCCGCATGACAGCATTTATATGATACAGCATTTCCTGAACAACAATTTTGAAAATTTGAACTATCAGAAATTAAGTGTAGCGGCAATCATGCTGTTTCTGGTGTTGCTTTTTCTATTATGTGGATTGTATCTGCTCCAAAACAGATACAGGGAGGAATGAGAATGAAAAGAAAATCACAGATTTTAAGTATGATTTTTTTCCTTTTTTTAGGTGTTTTGGTGTTGTTCCCTGCAATCTATACCGTATGCAACAGCTTTATGTCTCCGGCTGAAATTGAGAAATATTATGGAGCTGTTATAAATCAGAAGGAAAATGCGGAGGCTGTTTTTCATATTATACCGAATGTTTTTTCTCTGGAAGGTTATTATATGGTGTTTTTGAGAAGCACGGATTATCTCATGAAATTCTGGTACAGCCTTTTTCTGTGCATGGTCATTTCAGCAGGACAGATTTTGGTAAGTGCGTTGGGCGGATTTGCATTTGCCAAATATCCCATTCCTTTTAAAAAGGGAATTCTTTTTCTGCTGATGGTTTTGATGATGATGCCGATACAGGTCACGCTTGTTCCCAATTATATTATTTTGGACGAATTAAAGCTTTTGGACTCATGGCTTGCTTTGATTTTACCTATGACGTTTCTGCCTTTCGGAACGGTATTCATGACACAGATTTTTAAAAGAATACCTGACGAGATTTTGGATGCGGCAAAGCTGGACGGCGCAGGAACTTTTCAAATTTTATTTCGGATTGTTATGCCCATAGGAAAAGGCGGAATTATCAGTGTATTTCTGTTGTCCTTTGTAGACTCATGGAATATGGTAGAGCAGCCTATGACTTTTTTAAGAAATACGCTGCGATATCCCCTTTCTGTATTTCTTGCCAGTGTCAATGAGGTTAATTTTGCACTGTCATTTGTATGCGGTGTTTTGGCAGCATTGCCCATGCTTTTACTGTTTTTCTTTTTTCATGAAGAACTGACGCAGGGCATTGAGCTTTCAGGAGTAAAATAAAGGGGAAAGGACAGAACCTATGAAGAATTCAAGACAATTTGCAGTACGAATGGCAACGGTGCTTTTTATGATTTTGGTTTTGTGTACGGTTGCGGCACACAGAATTGAAGCATTGCTGTTGACCGAAGTCCGTACCATAGAAGTGCCTCTTGCCGAAAAGCTGGAGGACGGGACTACGGTTGTGAAGATTTCTCCTGCCGGCGTGTTTACGGACGCAAATGGTAAAACTTGTGTGATGCTCATTCAAAGGAGAGAAGGAACATGGGGCACGGAAGAATATGTAAAGGAAACTTCAGTGGAAGTATACAGTGAAGATTATGATTTTGTTCAGTTGAAAAATGCGGACTTGGAAGGACAGAGGCTGGCAATTTATCCAAGTCGGAGCTTGTCTAATGGTGAGACTGTGAGGTGTGTGGGAGAATGAGAAAAAGAAAACTTCGATTTTTTATATGTGGCATTATCCAGCTTTCTGTTTCAGTGTTTTTCTTCTTTATAGCAGCTTTTGTCAGCGGAGCGATGAAAAATCATACACCTTATGCAGTTGAGATATATGATACGGAGGGGCTGAATATTTCCACGGCACAGGTTTCTTCTTTTGCAGCACCAGGGGAATTTACGGCAGCAGGAACAGGAGAAAAAGTGTTGGTTGCAGATATAGGAGAAAACAAAACCGTTTCTGCCTATTATCAGGAAACAACGCCCAATTATGGGGAATATGTAAAACTGAATTTTCGTGAGGGCGAATATTTTTCTGCGGATATGTCTGAAAAAAATGTGGTAGCCATACCGGAAAGCCTTTCAAAAGAGTTGCTTCAGAAGAAAAATGAAGGACAGAAGCGGTTATATATCAATGGAGAAGAATTTACAGTTTGCGGAGTTTATGAGGACGGAGACGTTCTGACGCAGTTAGGTTCTGCTGATATTCCTGTTATTTACGGCAAGATACCGGAGGGATCAGAAACATTGGCAGAACATATACTGATAAAAGCAGATGAAGGAAAAACAGCAGGACAGCAGCAGCAGGAAACAGCAATCCTCATGAAAACACCTTTAGAAGGCGAGATAAACGATTTGGGGCATTTACATCAGCTAGGAGACAGCATACTGCTTCTTGGCTTCTTTCTGGCAGGCTTATGGTTTGTTCTATATCTGTGTATTTTTTCTTATAAAAGGCTGATGTCCGTATATGAGGGTAAGGAAAATACAGCACAGCGTAGATTGAATATCATTTTTGCAGTGGGAATTTTCCTTTTTGCTGTAATTGGATTTGCACTGCTTTTACAGCTTGTGCAGATACCGGCTATCTACTTGCCGGAAAATAATATTTTTGACATATCTTATTATGGGAAAGAAATTTTAAACGGAATACAGCAAATAAACACAGATGGGCGTATCAAAGATTTTTCCAGAATTTGCGCCGTTTATTTGGGTACAGAGACAATGCTGATTGTAGTAGCAGTGCCACTTTTCTGGGCAGGATGCCAGAAATTGCGGAGGGGATTGAAAATATCGTAAATTAGAATATAAAACTAGAAAAAGTCTTAAAATCCTTTGAAAACAGATTACATAGGCTTTATAATTTCCGATTTTTTTTGTTTCTATTCAGCTTTCTGTTTTTTCTAACCGTTATTCTAACCAGAAATTGACAAGAATGGTTAGAATATTTACAAGAGGCGATGAGATGATTTTTCAGGAAAGCGAAATTGTAGAATTGAAGTCGATAGTAGTGGATGACATTAAGACAAATGATAGAAAGAAAGCAAACCATGCAGGAAGGAAGAGGTAGAAATACTCATTATCGTATTTTGGAGTAAATTTGGATTTGAGAGAAACGAGGACTTGATGTAGCCCTCGTTTTTTCTATGAGATTTTAAGGAAAATGGTAATCATTATCACAAAAAAATGGAGGGAATACTGTTTTTGATGGACAGGTACGGTTCTGCACTGACATTTTGAAACGGAAAATCAAAGAATACAAAGGGATGCTCCGAAACGGCTGAAAATATTTAAGAAAGAGGCACCTTTACAGCATACGATATCACAACAGTAACCTTGCCGGTATGTTGGCAAAACATACTATTTTTCCGTACGATATGTGCTTTTCCGAGGAAGCGGTTTATCTAATGGACAAATGGAATGAAAAGATTGCAGAGAGAGGCACAGCAACTAAACGGATTGAAGTAAAATATTTTGGACTGCAGGCAGAGTTGGAAACAGAAAAAAATATGGTCATTGTAGTAGGGTTTGATTGATGATAGTTATCAAATATCAATCGTGAAATGCTGGTTTCAATACTCGTATCAGAAGAAATATATGACAATTTTATTTTGTGTTTTTAAGTAAACGGTTTCTTCAAAAATATGTTCAAATTGACGGATTTTTATTGCTTAACAAGATATATTATGTTAAATAATATATAAACATCTGATATATATCTGATAAATACAAATAAAATGTTTTCGAGAATAGGAGGTAAATTATGAAAAAAAAGATTGCAATGCTTTTAAGTGCTACTTTGATAGTAGGTATTTTTTCAGGATGTGCAAATAAGAGCACAAATGCTGATAAAAGCAATTCTGGGGATTCATCTGATCAAAAACAAATCAGTATTTGGCATGATGGAGACGAAGCCATTATGCAGGTTATCGAAGATCAGGTCAACGGAAAATTAAGTAAAGATAATATTACTGTTCATTTTGAGAAAAAGACTGGACTTACCGATCAAATTAAATTATATGGAAGTGATGAAAAAAATGGACCGGATATGTATATGTATGCACATGATTCACTTGGAACATTTGTAGAAATGGGAGTTTTAGCTCCTATCACAGATGTTGTAGAAAAAAGTGCTTATTCAGATATGCTTCCTATGACTTTGAAAGCGGGACAGTATAAGGGAGAACAATATTTATTGCCGGTTTATTATGAAACATTACTGTTTATGTATAATAAAGCACTTTGGGAAGGTGAAATTCCATCTACAACAGAAGAACTTTATGAATACATGACAACTCATACGGATTCTGCTGCTGGAACATATGCACTTGTAAACCAACATTCAACAGCTTATAATGTTGCACCAATCATAAATGGATTTGGTGGTTATATTATTGATGAAGAGGCTATGCCTGGACTTAATAATGAAAAAACACAGGAAGCAATTGAGTATAACAAAAAGTTTGCGGAGATAGAAGCAGATGGAGACTATAATACAATTACTACTTTATTTAATGAAGGAAAAGCTGCAGCAATTGTTGGTGGTCCATGGTTAGTCTCAGGGATTAAGGATGCAGGAATTGATTTAGGGATTAAATCTTTAGCCGAGTTTACACTTCCAAATGGGAACACTTTAGTTCCGTACTCAGGTGTGCAGGGAATAGGTGTTATGAAACATGCTGCAGATACAAAAAAAGAAATGTTAGGTAAAGTGCTGACAGCATTAGCTGATCCTCAGATTGGCACAGCATTAGCTGAACAGTCGAGTTGTGCTCCGGCTAATCAAAAGTCTTACGAAGTGGAAGCAGTATCGAATAACGAAATGATAACTGCGATGAAGAAAACAGCTGAAGTAGCAATTCCAATGCCAAATATTCCGGAAATGAGTGTTATGTGGGGACCAGCAGAAGCACTTCTCGCAGCGGTTAATAAATCAGGTGAAGATGTTAAAGCTGTATCAGAGCAATATCAGAAAGAAGCTGAAACTGCAATTGCAGATATGCAATAGGACATAGAGTCATAAGAAGGCTGTAGGGCGTAAAACTGCTGCCCTGCAGCCTTTATTATTATATTTATATATGCCAGAGGTGATAAGATGAAAAAGAAAAGTAGATTACTGCCTTGGAAATATAGCATTCCTGCATTGCTTTTAATCGGAATTATTGTGGTATTTCCAATTTTATATACTGGATATATTTCGTTGACCAATATGAATATGTATCATTGGGATAATTATCAGATTATTGGGCTTGCAAACTTTAAAAGAGCATTGGTAAAAGTAGATTCTGGTTTTCTATCGGCTCTTTTGACTACAATTATTTGGACAGCTATAAATATGATTTTACAACTGGTTATTGCATTTTTTATAGCTTTAGGACTTAATGTTCAAGGATTAAAACTGTCTAGAGTATATAAAACCTTACTAATGTTCCCATGGGCGATGCCAGCTTATGTTTCGATTTTATTATGGCGTGTAGGAATGTTTAATACAGAATTTGGATTTTTAAATAAAATGCTGTCTCTCATGGGATTAGAAAAAATGAATTTTCTTTCAGAAAATATACCGGCTTTTATATCGTGTTTGGTGTTGAACCTATGGATGGCATTACCATTTATGATTATGATGATGGACAGTTCATTGCAGAGTGTAGATAGAAGTTATTATGAAAGTGCAAAACTTGACGGGGCAGGATTTTGGAAACAGAATTGGTATATTACAATACCAGCAATCAAATCGGTGTTAGCACCAGCTGTGATAATGACTACATTTACTACGTTCAAACAGTTTGATATTATTTATTTATTAACAATGCAGAAGGGCTCATTGTCAGGAGCATCCTTGCAGACGATTATTACATACGCACACCAAAATGCTTTTGTTTCTAATAATTATGGATTATCATCTGCGGTATCTATCATTATATTCTTGTTTATTATTGTATTTTCTATTTTTACCAATAAGGGGGTGAAAGAAGTATGATAAATAAGAAAAAAACGTATCACGCCATAGGACTTGGCTTTTTAAATTTAGTATTCATAATTATTTGTATTATATCATTAATTCCCATATTGTATGCTGTATCCTTATCGATAAGTGGCTCAGGGGGAGCATTAAGTTCTAATATTTCGTTTATTCCTGAACATCCTACACTTGCAAATTATCGAGATATCCTGGTTGAAGAGCCGTTTCTTTTGTGGTTGAAGAATTCTGTGGTTTTAAGTATTGGTACGATGGTGGTTGCAATGGGAACTGCACTTACTGCGGCATATGCATTTTCCAGGTATCGCTTTCGAGGAAGAATGGCTGTATTGCAGATGCTTTTAATCTTGAATGCATTTCCGCAAATCTTATCCATGTTTGCGATTTTCCGGCTTTTCAGAACTTTTCACTTGTTGAATTCCTATATTGGTCTGATTATCGTGTATGCGGGGAGTATGTGTATTTTTAGTATTTGGAATATGAAGGGGTATTTTGATACTATTCCAATAGAAATAGAGGAAGCAGCACAAATTGATGGTGCTAGTGGACAACAGATTTTGACAAAGATTGTTCTACCCTTAGCCCGACCGGCAATTATCGTTACAGCTGTAATGGTTCTAATCTTTGTGTGGAATGAGTATCTTTTTGCAACAACATTTATGATGAATGAGAGCAGTTATACGTTAGCCGGAGGACTATATCAATTGCAATCAAATGATTATAGCCGTAGCTGGCCACTTTTCTCGGCAGCTGCAATTTTAGTATCTATTCCAATTTTAATTGTTTTCTTCTGTATTCAAAAATATATGGTTTCAGGTCTTACAGCAGGAGGTGTTAAAGGATGATTTCCGCTAATAAAAAAATAGATAAGTCAGCTATTCTCCATATTCCTTTATCACAATATGCTTACGCAACAACTGAAAATAGCCTTGCCATCCGCATACGATCAAAAAAGAATGACCTATCAAAATGTATTCTGCATATAGCAGATCGCGTGTGTAAGGTTACACCAATTTGTTTTGAAGAGATTGTTATGCGGAAATTTGCTAAAGATGATTTATTTGATTATTATGAAGCAATAATTACTGTTCCATATAATAGAATATGTTACTATTTTGAACTCCAAAAAGGGGATGAATGGACATATTATTATGCAGATCGATTTACTACGAATTTACCAGATCGGTATATTGGAGATAAGGTTATCGATGGAAGAAGTGAGTATTACCAGTATCCGTTTATATTAAGAACTGAAATACCAGATGTGCCAGACTGGTTTAAAAATGCTTGCGTATATAATATTTTTCCAGATAGTTTTGCGAATGGAAGAAGATCGATTGTAAAAAGAAAAAAAATAGAGATGCTGGAAAATGGCGTGGCTGTGCAAAATCGTTTGGGTGGAACAATAAATGGAATTAGGGAAAATCTGGATTATATTAAAGATCTAGGTTTTGATTGTATTTACTTAAATCCCATTTTTACAGCAGGTGAATATCATAAATATGATGTTATAGACTATTATCATATTGACCCATGTTTAGGAACTGAAGATGATTTTATAAAATTGGTAGAAGCTGTTCATAACAAAGGAATGCATATAATCATAGATGGAGTCTTTAATCATTGTAGTTGGAAATTTTTTGCTTTCGATGATGTAGTAAAAAATGGAGAAAGCTCAAGATATAAGGATTGGTTTTATGATTTGATATTTCCAGTTGTCCGTCCAGAAGATCCGCAAGAAATTCCAGGATATACATGTTTTGCATATGAAAGAAAGATGCCAAAACTAAATACTGCAAATCGTGAAGTTCAAATGTATTTTTCAGATGTCGGTTCTTATTGGATTAAAAAATATCATGTAGATGGCTGGCGCTTAGATGTTGCGAACGAAATCAGCCGAGAATTTTGGCAAACATTTCGGAAAGCGGTAAAATCTGAGGATTCAGAGGCAATTCTTATTGGAGAAGTTTGGGAAAACGCACAGGCTTGGATTCCGGAATTGTTTGATTCTACCATGAATTATGAGTTTCGACGTATTTGTGTAGATTACCTTTCATCAGAGAAACCTGATGCAGAAAAAGCGGCATTCGAATTTGAAAAAATGAGGATACGATATCCAGAAAATATTGTAAAGGGACAATTAAATCTCTTAGATAGTCATGATGTTCCGCGTTTTCTCTCTATGTGTAATGGTGATATTGAACTTTTAAAATTGGGGTGTATCCTATTGATACTAATGCCAGGTGTCCCTAGCCTTTTCTATGGAGACGAATATGGTGTTGAAGGCGTTTCGGAGAATGAGTATAGAAGGGAAATGCCATGGAACGAAAAAATTGTTGTTTCGGATTTTATTAGTCAACTTATAGATATTAGAAAAAAGATGATTGATAAGGATTCAACCTATTATCCGGTTTGGGATAGGATTAAAAATGGAATGTTTACTTTTGCGAGAGAGAATACAAATAGCAGAATAGAGATTATGATTAATGCAGGAAAAGAACAGATAAATATTAAAAACAAAGACAATGTTAATATTTTGCTCAAATCAGAGGAAACCTCAGGGTGTAGAATAAGTGCAAAAGGGTATTTGATACAAGAAATAAAGAAATAGATGCAAATTCTGCTCGAACGGTACGCCTATTCTGAAATTGGCGGTACATTCATTCTGATTTAGCGGTACGCGTTTTCTGCTCAAAACGGTACGT
>OBXC01000104.1_pt1 | contig 92728 bp, 101 predicted proteins | sample 1538111 | NCBI WGS metagenome assembly OBXC01 (sample SAMEA2580137, study PRJEB22360) | human gut metagenome | biome: human gut; feature: human-associated habitat; material: faeces | place: Denmark | collected 2008/2010
GGCATCGGCAACGGCGGCTGCGACGGCGGCAACAACTGCTGCTCCATCATCTGGATACTGATCCTGCTGTCCTTCTGCGGAAACGGCAACAGTATCGGAAACAGCGGCTGCGGCTGCAATAACTGCTGCTAAGAAAACTCTGCTTTTCCTGATTCAAACGCCGCATACAGGGCACAGCGGCGTTTGAGCCACAAAGCGCGGGCATCGTTTCTGGATTTTCAGACGGCGGTGCCCGTCTTTTGATGCGCGCCGCAATCACACTTTTCCAACATTCTTTTCATAAGCCGCGGACACGCCGCATAAGGATAATAAAAACGGCACAGAAAATACAGGAGAACACAGATGGAGCCATGTGAAAACGAAGCGATAGCAGCTTTTGACACGCTCTATACGCAAAACCACATCCAAATCCTTAAAGTGCTGCTGCCCTATTTCGATCCGGCAAGCCAGAAAAGCATCGCCGTCTGGATAAAATATATGGAGCTTCAATATACGATGGTCTGTGCAAAACGACACCCGGCCATGGTATGCTGCGAGACTTTAGAAAAACCGGATATCGCAGATATTTTTGAGAAGATCAAAAATTTCTGCACGCCTCAGGAGCGCGCTGTTTTCGGGCATATATGCAGCATGAAAAAAAGTCTGGAAATGTATGAGGAAATGAAAGGAATGATGGAACTGTTCGAGCAGCTTTCCCCGGAACAAAACCCGTTTGCCGGAATATTTTCAGAAACGGAGGAACCCGCCCCCCGGCAAAATACCTCTGCCCGGGACAACGCCGATGCCCCCGGTTCCTTTTCCACAGAGCCTATGGAACTGCTCAAAGGTCTGTTGTCCCCGGAACAGCTTTCCATGTTTGAAGCATTTTCCTCATCCTTTCAAAACACAAACAAACACTAAAAACCGGAGGTAATCCATTATGAACGAAAATGAACAGATACCTGCTTGGATGCAGGAGGATTCCGTAAAGGACATTCCCCGTGAAAAGCTGGAATTTTTGCAGAAGCTCGTATTTGAAAGCAAATCCCTTTCTCAGAAAGAGCTACTGCCCTTTTTGATGGCACTCGCACAACGCAGCCGCGATGAAAATATCAGCTTTTCCACTACGGAAACCAGAGCCATTGTTGAAGCCATCCGAAAATACAGCACGCCGGAGGAGCTGCTCAAAATGAATCAGATAATGCGGCTGATGGAAAAAAAGAAATCGGTAATACCCGGGTAAAAAATACGGGCAGAACGAAAATCAATCCGTTCTGCCCGCCTGTTGTTCTTATGATTCCAATCCCGTTTCTGTTTCCTCTCCGGTATCCTCTGTTCCCGTCGTTTCTTCCTCGACCAGTTCCTCCGGCATCTTCGCAAAATCCTCCACGATATAGGAATCCACCATATATACGCTTTCGCCGCTTTCTGTCTTCACATAATATTTCGACAAAAGATCACTCTTTGCACCCGCACAGAGCGTCACGGATGTACCGTCGGACAGCTCTGCTGTAATAGTCCGAAACGGCTCGTCAAGCCCGTACTGACTTAAATCCTCCGGAGCTTCTATCACAGTTTCCGAAGTCGTAATGTTGTCTATCTCGCTTAAAAGCATGTTCACACTCTCCTGTTTTATCGCCTTTTCCGGAATACTTTCTTCCCTCCATACGCCGTCGTCCCCCTTCACAAGCTTTAATTCATAGTCGCCGGAAACTGTCAGCCCTGTCACGTCATCTTTATTAAAATCCGTAACCAAAACCTCGGAAAGCTCCTCCTTTATTTCAAACTCATGCCTGTTGATTGCAAAATATCCTCCCACACAGAGACCGCACACTGCAAGCAGGATACACATCTGGATTTTCTGTTTTTTCATCATCTCTTTTTCCTCCTTACCCAGATCACGATACCAGCTGTCAGCGAGCCGACCGGAATAATGCCCATAAAAAGAACCGCCAGACGTACCGCAGAACCCATCGGGACCGTCACAAGCTCAGCCTGATAGGATTTGACCGGAATGGAAATACTATCTTCCTTCCCTCCCATCGCACTTACCGCATTTGTAAAAAGGGTCAGATTATTGTCCATTGTGTATCTGTTGGAAACTTCCGTAAAAAGCATATCAGAGCTGTATACAATGAGTTCCGCTATCTTTTCGGAATCCAGCGCTTTCTGTGCACGTACGCCGACTGCAAAAGGACCTTCCAAATCCCCTTCCGCCTTTTTGGTATCTCCGGAATCATTTAATCCCGTTTTGCTGTAAGCGCCCTGAGATGTAGACAAAAGAGGCGTTACGGTTACACCCTCCGTTTCCTTTATGAGAATAGGCTGCGTATAGGGCATCATGATAAAATCATATGTTTTCCCAAATACCCCCGCAGTCAGACCGTCTGCTTCCACCTCCGGCAAAAGATAAAGCGGACTCTGGTACATCATATCCTGATCCGTCTCTACTATAAGACCGTCCCCGATGGAAATACCAAAATAATCGAGCACTTTTGTCAGATTTGGCATTTCCTCACTGAAATGCTCCGTATAAGAAGTGGTTATTAAAATCCTGCCGCCTCTATTCAGATAGTCTATCAGCTTTTGCACGTCGTCCTCGTTTAAATCGCTCGTTGGCGACAGGAGCATAACGCCCGAGGCATTTTCCGGCACGCCGTCAGCAGTTAAAAGCGTCAGTGTTTCAAGAGCGACATTTTCCTTTTTCATACCGTCCGAAAACGCCTGTTCCAGCGTCTGTTCCCCGTGCCCTTCCAACCGATATACCGGAGATGTGTTTTCGCTCGTCACATACGCAACAGCGCTCGTTAAAAGTCCCTCCGCATCGTAACCGCTCACCGCCTGCTGATAAGTATAGGAATCGAAATCATATGTATAAAGATCTTTGTAATCAATCACCTGGAAACGGTCACCGCATTCTACTATCAGAGAATTCACGGAAATACTGTCCGTATATTGTTTATAAAAATCAGGAGATACAACGGGATCTTTATAAATCACCTCGATATGATCGGAAAATTCCGCATAACTGTTCAAAGTTTTTTCGATCAGGCTGTCTTGGTTCCCTTCTGAATTTATCACATAAACCGTTACATCCTCGGATAATTCCTTTAACAGCTTTTTCGTTGTCGGCGTCAACGAATAAAGCTTCTGATCCGTCACATCCACCGTCGTATATCTGTCCGGCAAAGCAGAAACTGCCAGATTCAAAAACACCGCACTCACGAGCACCACTACAACCATTCCGATACTGTAGGCACCCATAGAAAGACTTTTGACAGAAATATGATAACGTCTTTTCTGGATAGACTGGACAGTTAAAAACAGGCACACGACGATAACCGTCAGAAAATACAAAACAGCCTTCAAGTCCAGCGTCCCTCCGAGCATTGCATCAAGTCTGGAGGAGAAATCAAAGGCGCTCAGCACCTTCGTTACCGCATTTCCGGATGCAGAAATAACGGATGTTATGGAAGACATCATATACGTGGTAAACAGCATGGCAAAGCTCAGTACCGCTGCGATCACCTGACTTTCCGTAATAGAAGAAATAAACAGTCCCACCGCAAGACAGGTCAGTCCGAACAGATAATAAACAAGGATAGCCGTATAGCTTTCCCCCATAGGGACTGTGCCGTAGCGGCTTAAAATAATCGGAAATGTACACATTACAGCAACAGGGACTGTAAACACAGTCGCCAGAGCCAGATATTTGCCGCACACAATGCCAGCCACCGATACCGGACTGGTCAGCGTAAGCTGATCCGTTTTCTGTTTACGCTCTTCTGCCAGAATACGCATGGAAAGAATGGGGGTTGTCAAAAGCAGCAGAAACAGGATGCTCGAAACCGTTTCCCCTACATTTGCATAACCGGAAAGCAAATTGACCGCAAAAAAATAAAGCCCCGCCATGCACACATGCGCCGCAATGAACAGCCAGCCCGTCACAGTCGTAAAGAAATTTTTCAGTTCTCTTTTATAAATCGCTATCATTTCGTAACCTCCTGCTCTTTATCCGTCAGCTCAAGGAAAATATCTTCCAGAGAGCCGGTCTTATTCTGTAACAGGAGCAAAGGCATATGATTTTCTGCCAGTTCATAAAACAGCGCCTCCCGGATATCAGTTCCCGTTTTTTCTACAACGACAGCCCGCACCGTTCCATTTTCTTCTGAAACGCTGTAACGTTCCACATTATCCAGATTGGAAAGCAGCGTACGGAGAGGCGCTGCGCTTCCCCTGACTTCAACTTCCAGCTCTCCCGCCCCCTGCATCTTCTCCTGCAGCCCTTCCGGCGTATCGCTGGCAACCAGCCGCCCTTTGGAAATAATGAGTATCTGATCGCATACTGCACTGACCTCTGACAGGATATGGGAGCTTAAAATGACCGTGTGATCTTTTTTCAGGCTTCGGATCAGCTCACGCATTTCTATCATCTGTTTGGGATCAAGCCCTACTGTCGGCTCATCCAGGATAATGGTTTGCGGGTCGCCCAAAACTGCCTGCGCCAGCCCGACTCTCTGTTTATACCCTTTGGAAAGATTGGAGATAAGGCGTTTTCTGACGTCCTCCAGACATGCTGTACAGATTGACTTTTCGATGGCTGCCTTCCGTTCTTTTGCAGGAATCTTTTTCAGCTCCGCGGCAAATTTTAAATATTCCTCCACCGTCATCTCCTGATACAGCGGCGGCAGCTCCGGCAGATATCCGATTTTTTTCTTTGCTTTTTCCGGCTCCTTTTCGATATCAAAGCCGTCCACCATCACCGTCCCCGACGTAGGCGCCACATAGCCTGTGATGATGTTCATCGTTGTCGATTTTCCCGCCCCGTTGGGCCCTAAAAATCCGTAAATCTGTCCTTCTTCTATCCGGACGCTCAGATCGTTCACCGCATAATGGTTTCCGTATTTCTTGACCAGATGCGAAATCTCAATCATGATGTTCTCCTCCCTTTCAGCGATTCAAAACTGTCATCGCTGCGATTTTATACATCTATCATCATAGCTCCCAAATGTGTTCAAAGCAGGAGGAATCTGTGAGAAAACTGTGTTTATTCCGTGAGAATATTGTGTCCGAAACAAAAAACGGAAACCTCCTTTTTACTGGAGGTTTCCGATCCTGTTTTTAAATATGCGGTTTGATCCCGGTGCTTTTTCAGCCCTTCTGTACGATATTTACAAGGCGTCCGGGAACATATATTTCTTTGACTATCTGTCCTGTCAGCTTGTCTGCAACAGCCTCTTTGCCGGCTGCAATCGCGTCTTCTTTGGAAACGTCTGCCGCAACCTTAATTGTAGCGCGCACTTTACCGTTTACCTGAACAGCTATCTCTATCTCTGCTTCCACTGTCTTTGCTTCATCCCATACAGGCCAGGATGTCTCGTACAGGCGCCCGCCGAAGTCCATGCTCTGCCACAGTTCTTCTGTCATGTGGGGGGCAACCGGATTTAAAAGCACAAGAAGCGTCTTAAACTCATCGCGGGTCACCTTGCCTGCCTTATAAAAATCATTTATCAGGGACATCATCGCCGCGATTGCGGTATTGTATTTGAGCGCCTCAAAATCATTGGAGACCTTTTTGATCGTCTGATGCATCTTTGTTTCCAGCTCTTTGGAATAACCGCTCTCATCCGTTACGATTTCCTGAAGCTTCCATACGCGCTCCAAAAATCTGCGGCAGCCCTTCACGCCTTCGTTGCTCCATGCGGCGCTCAGCTCGAACGCGCCGATGAACATCTCATAGGTACGCAGCGTATCCGCACCGAATTCATTGACGATATCATCCGGATTTACCACGTTTCCGCGGGATTTGCTCATCTTTTCGCCGTTTTCGCCCAGTATCATGCCATGAGAGGTACGCTTCTGATAAGGCTCCTTTGTCGGAACCACACCCTGATCATACAGGAAGCGATGCCAGAAACGGGAATACAGAAGGTGAAGCGTCGTATGCTCCATACCGCCGTTGTACCAGTCTACGGGCAGCCAGTACTTCAGCGCTTCTTTGCTGGCGAGCGCATTTTCATTATGCGGGTCGGTATAGCGCAGGAAGTACCAGGAAGAGCCCGCCCACTGAGGCATCGTATCCGTTTCTCTCTCCGCCTTGCCGCCGCAGCAGGGACAGGTTGTCTCTACCCAGCTTCTCATTGCCGCGATAGGGGACTCGCCGTTATCCGTCGGCATATAGCTGTCAACATCGGGAAGTTCTAACGGAAGCTGATCTTCCGGCAACGGCACATAACCGCATTTTTCACAGTGAACGATCGGGATAGGCTCGCCCCAGTAACGCTGTCTCGAAAATACCCAGTCGCGCAGCTTGTAGTTCGTCTTTGCGGTACCGATACCTTCTTTTTCCAGATGGGAAACGATAGCCTCTTTTGCTTCCGAAACCTCCATTCCGTTTAAGAAGCCGGAATTTACAAGCCTGCCTGTCGCGACATCCGTAAATGCCGCTTCATTTACATCTACAGGACCGTCGGCACTCTCTACTACCTGAATGATGGGCATACCAAACTTTTTCGCAAATTCCCAGTCTCTTTCGTCATGAGCGGGAACCGCCATGATAGCGCCCGTTCCATAGCTCATCAGGACATAATCAGAAACCCAGATAGGAATTTCCTTGCCGTTTACAGGATTTACCGCAGTCAGGCCATCTATCTGAACACCGGTCTTTTCCTTTGCCAGCTCAGAACGCTCAAAATCAGACTTTTTGGCAGCCTGCTCCTGATACGCTTTGATTTCATCCATGTTTTTGATTTCAGACGCAAATTTTTCAATATAAGGATGCTCCGGAGAAATAACCATATAAGTCACGCCAAAAAGCGTATCCGGGCGCGTCGTATAAATACGCAGCTTATCCTCCTTACCGGAAATCGCAAAGTCCACCTCTGCTCCCGTGGAACGTCCTATCCAGTTTTTCTGGGAAACCTTTACACGTTCAATATAATCAACGCCGTCCAGCCCTTCCAGAAGCTTATCCGCATATTCGGTTATCTTCAGCATCCACTGGCTCTTTACCTTGCGAACAACCTCTGCTCCGCAGCGCTCACAATGGCCGTTTACCACTTCTTCATTCGCAAGACCTACCTTACAGGATGTACACCAGTTGATAGGCATTTCCGCCTTATATGCAAGTCCCGCCTTAAACAGCTTTAAAAATATCCACTGCGTCCATTTGTAATAATCAGGGTCGGTCGTGTTAACCTCTCTGTCCCAGTCAAAGGAATAGCCCAGAGACTGCAGCTGCTCTTTAAAATGATGTACATTGTTTTTTGTTACTATCTTCGGATGAATATGGTTTTTGATGGCATAGTTCTCGGTCGGCAGTCCGAACGCATCCCATCCCATGGGATACAGCACGTTATAGCCTTCCATCCTTCTCTTTCTGGCAACGATATCCAGCGCCGTATACGGACGCGGATGACCTACATGAAGTCCCTGACCGGATGGATACGGAAACTCCACCAACGCATAAAATTTCGGTCGGGAATAGTCATCGGTCGCTGCAAACGCCTTCTCATCCTCCCATATCTTCTGCCATTTCTGTTCAATTTCTTTTGGATTATAAACCCGTTCCATTTGCTTCCTCCTTCAAAATTTCTTATCGCATAAAAAAGGCTTTCTCATCCCTGTTATAGAGACGAGAAAGCCTGTTTCTCCGCGGTACCACTCTACTTTGCGGAAATCTGTTCCCGCACGCTCGATGCGTATAACGGCGCTGCCCGCTCCCTGTTACTTGTCCGCTTCCCCGTCATAAACTAACGAAAGCGTTCTTTCCCAGAAAGGACTCCAAGATCAGTTCAAAAAAGCCTTGCTGCTGCCTCACACCCTCCGCCAGCTCTCTGAAAGCAGGTCTTCTCCTACTCGTTCTCTTCACTGTCTCTGAAACTGTTTTAAATTCTGTTTTATTTTACCCAAGACCGGTATTTTTGTCAAGACCGGTTTCGACGATCCCTCAGCTGCTGTGACAGCTCAGTTACTGTTCGCCGGCTTGCCGGCGAACAGTAACACGGCTCATTCAAAGTTCACAACCTGATTCAGACCGTAGCCCTCCTCATAGAGCATCTTAATGCGGTCGCCCTCTTTCGCGCGAATAATACCCGTCAGATTCTGATCGCTTACATTGACGTCAAAAATATCGTCCTGCCCCTGCAGGCATATATAATAGTGAGTATTCCCTTCGATGACAACCGGAGAGATGACTTCTATCACTCCTGATATTTCTTTTGCATCCGAGGATATCTCGCTGACGATGCCGTTTGTGGAGAGCAGCTCGTTATAATTTTTCTCACATTCCTTGACCGTATCACCAATAGCTACCCACTGATACTTCTGGATATTTATCATCGCATATTTTTTTACAAGCCCGGCTCCGTCTTTTAACGCCACAAAATAAGTAGGTTCACCGGAAATATTCAGAAGCAGCGGGAATGTCGCGCGATAATTTAAGTTCTGCACCTGACCTTCTGCCGAAGACATCGCAGAGGTTTCCGTTGCGCCCTCCACCTTATAATACCGTGCTTCCATCGTCCTCTGGTTCATCAGGACAAATCCGACGTTCGACTGGTCTCCGTTTACGCTCGTTAATCCCGTATAAACCCATACATCATCATCCAGCGCAATATAATTGTAGCCTTCTGTCGTACGGATACAATCCCTCTGTCCGAGAACGCTGTTAAAAAATCCATGTACCAAAACGCCATGATAATCGTACAGCTCTATCAGGCGTTCTGCCGAAAACACCTTATCTATCCACTGCGGTACTTCCTCTACCGCATAATCCGTACATTCCCCTGTGATCGCATTGCACAAAACAACTCTGCCAACCGTATGACCGCCAAATAGACCGATGTTGAATTTTTTTACGGGACACACCCAGAAAGGAGTCCCCTCTTCATCGATTTCAAAAAATATCTGGTCGTCAAAAATATAAGTAGGGAATTTGAAACGCAGATGTCTGTAGATATTCCGGTTAAAATATTCGGACTTTGAATATCTGATGCCTTCCTCAAGCATCACTATCTCCGTATCCTGTGTGGTCATGTCTATCTTCATGTAGGCAGGGATACCGTTTTTCTGGTTCGTCAGCCATTTGATCGGGCTCGCATAGACAAGCGGCGTCACGCGGACCGGCTTTCCCTGATAATTTATTTGTGTATAATCGTTTGCCACCTCAAACTGGGAAACCATCTCAACCATGCTCCCCATCTTCCGGTCACCCAGTATTGCTGCGGAATCCCGGTCCAGCAGAGGAATGGTGTTGTAATCCACTTCTTTGATATCATCTGTAAAATTACGTTCCTCCACACTCAGGAGTGCCTGATACTTCTTCGCATTGATGATAGGAGAAGACAGCAGACTCCCTATCAGATAAACTGCCAATATCACGAGAAATAAGACTCCCAGCACCTTTATGAGCTTGAAATCCTTCCAGTCGATATGTGCATTTTTGCCGTAGTTTTTCTGGATCTTAACAGTCTGGCGGATCGCATAGAGCAATGCTCCGGCTACAATCAATCCCATCAGGAAAAACCAGAATCCCTCCGAATGAATATTGATTGCCGGAAGTGTTACATAATAGCAGATAAAGATTGCTGTCAGCAAAACTGCCGCGCCAATCGTCCAATAAAGCGCTTTTTTACCCTTTTTCATACAGACCTCCTTGGATGTACTTGTCCTTTTATCGTATCGGAACGATACACTGCTGTCAAGCAAACCGAACGGTTTTACAAAATCTTTATATTTGTAATGAATATCCGATGTCCCTGTACATATCCGTTCTCACAAAGTAAGCTTTCCTGTCGCCAAAAAAATCCGGCAGCAGGATAATCCCTGCCGCCGGATTTTAAAAACTGCCGTATCAAATACTGTAAGCCGTCCTATCATAAAAAGATATGCACATTGACGCACATCCGCGTCACATTCGAACTCTGCCGTCAGGCAACATCCTTCTTTCGTGTGAGTGCGCCTGACATATTTTTCTGTGACAACAGAGAAGCTTTCCTATCGTGAAAAAGGCTTACTCCTCGCCGCCTTCCGTCAGTTTGGAAGCTCTTGCCGCTATTTCCTTCTCCTGAACATCGGAAGGAGCCTGCTCATAACGCGCAAATGTATATTCATATACGCCGCGTCCGCCTGTCATGGAACGCAGATCTGTACAATAGCCATACAGGTTGGAGGTCGGAACATCCGCCTCGATTATCTGCTTTCCGCCACTTACGGGAGTCATACCGAGCACTCTGCCCCGTCTCTTATTCAAGTCGCCCATAACGTCACCCGTATAGGAATCCGGAACAGTGACTTTCAAAGAGGAAATCGGCTCTAACAGCACAGGACCAGCTTCCATAAAGCCTTTCTTGAATGCCTGAGACGCTGCCATCTTGAACGCCATCTCAGAAGAATCCACCGGATGATAAGAACCATCATATAAAACAGCCTTCACGCCAACAACCGGATATGCTGCCAGAGGTCCCTTCTGGACTGCTTCCGCAATACCCTTCTCCACTGCCGGGAAGTAGTTTTTCGGAACTGCACCGCCCACAACAACCTGCTCAAATACATAAGGAGATTCCAGATCACCGGAAGACTCAAAACGCATCTTTACATGGCCATACTGACCATGACCGCCGGACTGCTTTTTATACTTATATTCCACATCGGATTTCTTACGTATCGTCTCTCTATAGGCAACCTTGGGCTGGGAAAGCTCTATCTTGACCTTGTATTCATTCTCCAGACGGCTTGCCACAATGTCCAGATGCTGGTCACCCATGCCATAGATAAGGGACTGATGATTTTCCGCGTCGTTCACAAGAACCAATGTCCTGTCCTCATTCGTCATTTTCTGCAGGGACTGGGAAATCTTGTCAATATCTCCCTTATTCGCCGCCTTATAACGCTTTGCGGTATAGGGCTTGGAAAACTCGGTCTTCGCATACGCTACCGGATTTGCCTTTGTAGAGAGGGTATCTCCTGTCTTTGCTCCTGTCAGCTTTGCCAGCGCACCCAGATCCCCTGCATGAAGCTCACTCACCTCTATAGGCTTGTTGCCCTGCAGTACATAGAGCTTACCTATTTTTGTCTCTACGTCACTGTCGCTGTTGTACATCATATCATCCGTCTTCAAAACACCGGAGCATACCTTTATCAAAGAATATTTGCCGATGAAAGGATCCACCATTGTCTTATAAACATAAGCAGACTTCGGTTTTGCGAAATCATAGTCTGCCTGGAAGATACCGTTTGTCTTTAGACTGATGCCTGCGCATTCCCTGTCCTCAGGGCTGGGAACATATTTTACGATATCGTCCAACAGTGTGTAAACACCCTGACACAGCGTATTGGAACCCATGGACACCGGAACGATAGAACCATCTATTACGTTCGTGCGGAGCGCAGCACGAATCTCCGCTTCGGAAAACGTCTCGCCGCCGAAATACCTCTCCATGAACTCTTCGCTCGTCTCCGCAACCGCCTCCATCAGAGTCTCGCGGCATATCTCCAGATTAGGTCTGTTATAATCCGGGATGTCGCAGGAAACAACGTCCTTGCCCTGCCAACGGTTACCGGTCTCTGAAACCACATTGACATAACCGACAAAATGCTCATTCTCACGGATAGGCAGGTTAAACGGCGCTATCTTCTTGCCGTATCTCTCTTTCAGATCCTCGACAATCTGACGATAGGAAGCATTGTCGACATCCATATTCGTAACATAGATGAAACGGGGAAGCTTATACTTCTCGCACAGTTCCCATGCCTTTTCCGTACCGACCTCGATACCTGATTTGCCGTTTACAACGATAATGGCGGCGCCGGCAGCCTTCACTGCTTCTTCCACTTCACCTACAAAGTCAAAATAACCGGGTGTATCTAAAATATTTATCTTCACACCGTTCCACTCCACCGGGACAACGGATGTGCTGATAGAAATCTGTCTCTTCTGTTCTTCCTTGCCAAAATCGCTGACTGTATTGCCGTCTGCGATCTTCCCCATTCTCGATGTGATACCCGCCAGATAAGCCATCGCTTCCACAAGGCTGGTCTTGCCCGAACCGCCATGGCCTAACAGAACCACGTTACGGATCTTGTCAGTTGTGTAAATGTTCATCTCAATTCCTCCGTATGATGCAAATTCTGGGTATTCTGTCAAAGATTTTTAACGGACGAAAATCATTCCCAATTTCCCCATGTGGATATTTTACTAAACTTTGTCACTTTTAGCAAGTCTTTTTAAGCAGATTTAACATGAAATTTCTTTGAAAAATAACTGCCCTGTCCGGTTGATTTTCGCACTTTAACGTGATATATTGAAAGGAGCATATAAACGGAGGGTTATTTTCGATGATTATTATTATGAAGCCCGGCGCATCCCCCAAAAATGTGGACGCCGTAAAAGATTATATCGAATCAAACGGTCTGACGCCCCATCTTTCGGAGGGGACACAGGTCACTATCATCGGCGTAGTCGGTGATAAAACGAAGCTTTCACAGGAAAATCTCGCGCTTTTCGATGAGGTTGATCGCATTGTTCCCGTAACGGAAAGTTACAAACTCGCCAACTTAAAATTCCATCCCCAGCCGTCAAGCGTTACGGTAGGATGCACAAAGATAGGTCCCGGCACCCGCACCATCATGGCCGGTCCTTGTGCAGTTGAATCAAACAGCCAGCTCATGCTGATTGCTGAAGCAGTCAAAAAATGTGGTGCGACCATCCTGCGCGGAGGCGCATACAAGCCTCGTACCTCTCCCTATTCTTTTCAGGGTCTGGAAGAAGAAGGCTTAAGATACATGCAGGAAGCCGGAAAAGCATTCGGTCTTGCCACCATCTGCGAAGTCGTCAGTCTGGAAGCCATTGAAGCTGCAGTCAAATATGTGGACATGATACAGATTGGCGCGCGCAATATGCAGAACTTTATCCTACTGAAAGAAGCCGGCCGTTCCGGACTTCCCGTCCTGTTAAAGCGTGGTCTTTGCGCCACCATTGACGAATGGTTAAACGCCGCCGAATATATTATGGCAGAAGGAAATGAAAATGTGGTTTTATGTGAACGCGGCATCCGTACCTATGAAACGTCCACGCGCAATACGCTTGACCTGAGTGCGGTCCCCGTCCTAAAAGAACGCACCCACCTGCCTGTCATCGTAGACCCTTCTCATGCGACAGGCTCCTACCGCTATGTGCCCCCGATGGCAAAAGCAGCTATCGCAAGCGGAGCAGACGGGCTTATGATCGAAGTACATAACAATCCCGCCTGCGCCCTTTCAGACGGTCCTCAATCGCTCAATTTTGAAAAATTCGACCGGCTGACAAAAGAACTGGAGCCTTACTGGAATCTTTCCGGCAGGCACGCCTGATAAAGGAGCGCATATCATGATAAGTTGTGGTTTTATCGGCATCGGACTTATCGGCGGCTCGATCGCGCGCGCCCTCAGGCAGAACCGGACGGATATCCGTATCATCGCCTGTGACCCGAACGAAGATACCTGCCGTCTGGCGATTGAGGAAGGTATCGCAGACGCCGTATACCCGGAGCCGCAGGATGCGTTCACTGAGTGTGACTATATTTTTTTATGCGCCCCGGTTTCCCGGAATGACGAAAACCTTCAAAAAATCCTTTCATATAAAAAAAGCGGCTGTATCCTCACAGATGTCGGAAGCGTAAAGACCCCCATCGATCGGCTCATCCATGAGCTGAAGCTGACAGACTGCTTTATCGGCGGACACCCCATGGCGGGCAGCGAGCGCATTGGCTTTGTCAATTCCAAAGCCTCCCTTCTGGAAAATGCTTACTACATCTTCACGCCCGCCTCCGATGTACCATCCGAGAAAGTAAGCCGTTTTCAGGAGCTCATCCGCTCTACCGGCGCCATTCCGCTCCGGCTAGACAGCTGCAGACACGATTATGTGACCGCTGCAGTCAGTCATCTCCCCCACATTGTTGCTGCCGCACTCGTACAGCTGGTCCGCGATCACGATGACCCCGGACAGCTGATGAAATCCATTGCAGCAGGCGGTTTCAAGGATATCACACGGATAGCTTCATCATCTCCGGTCATGTGGCAGCAGATATGTATGACCAATACGGTCAATATATCTTCCCTGCTTCAGGACTACATTGATACACTGGTCAACATAAAAAAAGAGCTGGATGATGCAAATTCCGATGCACTCTATCAGTTTTTTGATGGAGCCCGTACCTACCGGGAATCGTTTATTGACGCCGGGAGCGGCCCCATCAAGCGTATCTATTCTCTGCGGGTAGACATTCCCGATGAAGCCGGCTCGCTGGCAGCAGTCGCTACCCTCCTTGCCTTAAACGGAATCAATATCAAAAATATCGGTATTGTCCATAACCGCGAGGCGGAGGAAGGAGTCTTACGTATCGAATTTTACGAGGAATCCTCTATCGAACGTGCCTCCCGTCTGCTGAAGGAGCGCGGGTATACGACGCATATTTAAAATAAAAGAAAGGATTTTTTATGGAAATCAAAAAAAGCGGCGCGTTGCGGGGCGAAGTCACCGTCCCCGGCGATAAATCCATCTCCCATAGAAGCATTATGTTCGGCGCTATTTCAGAAGGGCTGACCGAAGTCACTAATTTTTTACAGGGTGCAGACTGTCTTTCTACTATTTCATGCTTTAGAAAGCTCGGCATCGAAATAGAAAATACAACCGAAAAAATCCTCGTACACGGCAAAGGGATACGCGGACTTTCAGCGCCGGATTCCATTCTGGACGCCGGGAATTCCGGCACTACAACCCGGCTCATCTCCGGCATCCTGTCAGGGCAGAATTTTTCCTGCACGCTGACGGGGGATGCCTCCATTCAGAAGCGTCCGATGAAGCGCATCATAGAGCCCCTTTCTCTGATGGGTGCGGATATCAGAAGTATCCGTGAAAACGACTGCGCTCCGCTTCAGATAAGCGGCAGAAGGCTTTCCGGCATATCCTACTCCACTCAGGTTGCCTCCGCTCAGGTCAAATCCGCCATTTTGCTCGCCGGACTCTATGCCGACGGTCAAACACGCGTGACAGAACCGGCTCTCAGCCGCAATCATACTGAACTTATGCTTACAGGGTTTGGCGCAGAGATAAAGACTGAAGGATTGACCGCTGTCCTCACTCCCGGATCCAGACTGTATGGTCAGAAAGTTGAAGTCCCCGGGGATATTTCCTCCGCTGCCTATTTTCTTGCCGCAGGGCTTTTAGTCCCCGGATCTGAAATACTTGTTAAAAATGTCGGCATCAACCCGACTCGTGCGGGCATTCTCACTGTCATCCGGGCTATGGGCGGCAATATCATCCTCCAAAACAAAAGGCTCTGCGCCGGAGAACCTGTTGCAGATATTCTTGTAACCGCTTCCTCTCTGCATGGAACCGTGGTGGAAGGCAGCCTTATCCCGACACTCATCGACGAAATTCCTGTTATCGCTGTCCTCGCGGCATTCGCTGACGGCGAGACGGTCATCCGCGATGCGTCTGAATTAAAATTCAAAGAATCCGATCGTATCGCCTCCGTCACAGAAGCGCTTCTTGCGATGGGCTGCGATGTCACACCGACAGACGACGGCATGATCATCCGGGGAGGGAAACCGCTTTACGGCGCACCTGTCAACTCCTGTCAGGACCACCGTATCGCCATGAGCTTTGCCGTTGCAGGCCTGTGCGCCGACGGCGTTACCACTATCCAGGATGCGGAGTGCGTAAACATCAGTTATCCGGCATTTTATCGCGACTTAAAAATGCTCGGGTGCTGACCTCCGGTTAAACATCAGCTGCATAAAATAAAAAGGTACGTATAATATAAAACGGGTGTCAGAAAGAATTTTCACATTCTTCTTTCTGATACCCGTTTTACTGCATCCCTATTTTTTCGGATTCATCTCCCACAGATGTACCTCTTCAAATCCCATCCCTACAAGTTCTCTTACCTGCCCGTCCGCATTTTCATCCGGATGATAAAAATGCAGCATATGGAGCACATTTTTCTCCCTGTCATCTGCCGGCGCATAGCTTTTTAACAGCTCCAGCGTTTTCTCCTGAAGCTCCTTCACCTGCGTCCACTCCGGCAGGGCTGCGCCTGCGAGCCGGCACAGCAGTCCGCAGGTGTAAGCCATTTCATAGTTTCCTGTCATAACGGATGTTTCATGCTGTGATTTTATCACCACAGACATCCTTGCAAGCTCAGGTACCATTTCATCCGTTTCCTTTCTGTCTTTTACAGTATCTGTATCAAGCCATTACAGTTCCCCTTTTTTCTTTAAAACGAGTGTTGCGATGGCGACGAGCACTGCAATCAGTCCCGCCCCCGCGCAGACGCAGGCTGCAATGGTAAGCCAATCTGTCTTTTTTTCGGAATCTGCAAATTCTTCGGAAGCACTCTCGCTCTCCTGAATCGACTCTTCTGTTCCTGAATCTTCCGTTGTCTCTTCCACGCTTTCTGTCTCTGCCGTTTCTTCCGTATGTTCCGTGCTCTCTGCTTCACTGCTTTCCGGACGAGCTTCACTGCCGCCCGTCGTACCGGGATGATTTCCATTGCCTCCGGAAACATTGGAGGAACCGTTCTGACTCTGTGCCACAGGCTTTGACGGCTGATTTATGACCGGCTTACTCTGAGGAGGCTTATTCTCTGCCGCAGGCTTCTGAGGCTTCGCATCTGCCGGCCTGGGTGCAGGATAAGATTTCGACAGCTCCATCAGCGTCCACGCAGCGCCGCCTTTTTTGGCTGCAGGAGCTTTTCCCGCAGGGATAAATATCATATCTCCGTCCCACACGAGCGCGAGCGTCACCTTTTTATGGCCGCGGAGCGCTTCCATCACCTTATCGGGCATCTGCCCGTGCCCCTTCGCATTGATGGTAACTGTCTCGCCCTTTTCCTGCGCCTTGTAAATACGGAATATCACATCCTGCCAGAACTCTGCCTCAACCTCCTCAGGAGTCTTGACTGCAGGTTCTTCTTCCTCATCTTTTTTATGGCTGTCGTGCTTTCCGTCATCCTTGCTCCCGCCTTCATCCTTATTCCCGCCGGAAGGCTTGTCATTTTTCCTGACCTGCACCGTCACAGCCGCTTCGCTGCTCTCGTAAAAGCTGTTTCCCGCCATATAGACCCTGCAGGTGACCGTCCCGTTTTCATCCGGCACGGAAAACGCCGCCGTATAAGTCCCGTCGCTGCCCTTTATCTCCTGCTCGTGCCGGACTGCGGGCTTTCCTTCAAAGGACCACCGAAGCCCTGACGCTACGGGAAGCCCTTCTTTCAGCTTACTGTCATGCATATTTCTGACCGTTATCCTGAGGTTGACCCTGCCGCTTCCTTTTACTTCCGTACGGTCGGCGGAAATCTCCATCTTAGGGATTGCCCTTTTAATCGTAAAATCCTCCTCCAAAAATACCGGTTCAAACAGCTCTGACTCGTGTACCTCCGCATATGCTATATATTCTCCCGGCTCCTTTGGAGGCGTCTGGCTCTCGGGATAGACCGTGCGTCCTTTTCCTTTATAGCTGTATGTAATAAACGGCTGGGTGTCTCCATCCGCCCATGCCTCTGCCCTTACCGTCTCCCCGTAAAAAATATCCGGGCACGACAGGTACAGCCGGGGCATCTGAGGTTTTTCGGGTTTTTGCTCCTCCGGCACTTCAAGTGTCAGCACTGTCTCGCCGGGCTGGTACTCTTTCCGGTCAGGCGTAAAGATGACCTTCACATCCTGCTTTCCTTCTTCCAGAACATAATCCGGCTCCGCCCACGAAAAGCTTCCGCTCACAACACCGGTCTGGTCTGCCTTTTTCCCATAGGGAGCCGGATAACCGACCGTTGCCATACCGCCCTCCAGCCGGATATCCTTTAACACAAGACCCTTTTTTAAAGGCGTGGCAGTCCATGGAACTTCCACAATATCGACCGGAGCCGGTTCCACCTTCACATGAACGGACAGATACTGCTTCGGCAGCGCCGTCTGGGTATTCTGTCCTCCAGATATCTCCGCCGATATCCAGCCTCCTCCCAAAGCCGTTCCACTGTCAGCCGGCGCTACGGGCGAAGGCTTAAAGACAGCTTCCGCCGTGACGGTTCCCAGCTGTTTCATAACAGTTTCAGGATATAGCCATGAAAATGTTCCGTTCACAGTTTGTCCCTGTTCATTCGTAGCCGTTCCTGACAATGCTGCTGCTTTGAGCTGTTGTCCGTAATAAATGGAAACCTGAGGGATAAAAAAGCCAAAATCCAATGTTTCCGGCGCTGTCTCCGTCTCAACTGTCCCTATATCCGTTGCCCATCCTCCATTCGTCTGCACCGGAGGCGTTTCCGAAGCCTGCACTCTCATAGACAGCCCCGGAATAAAAACCGCAGCTGCGCAAAGCAGTCCCAACGCTTTCTTAAATCTTCTGCTGCTATAGGAAAATTCGCCGTATCTTTTACCTTTCTTCATAATGTGCACCTCCCTGCATGTATAAAATCTGCTTTAATATTTTCATCATTGCCCTTCTATTATTACAGACGCATTACAATACAAAAAAGTTGCAAAAAATTGAAAATTCTATGATCCGGCGCGCTGTTGTCGTTCTTTTTTACGCGTTCAATCCCGGGAACGATGCTATCAGTTCATCCAGCCAGTTTCCCCGCACATCCTCTACGCGCCCTGCATCGCACATCCTCGGAATATCAGGATCTATCGGCAGCTTTGTCAACATCGGGATTCCATATCCCGCCGCCAGCTCCTCTGCATGGCTTTCTCCAAAGATGGCATGCCTTTTGCCGCAGTCAGGACATTCAAAATAAGACATATTTTCTACAATACCAAGGATAGGAATATTCATCGCAGAAGCCATTTTGACCGCTTTTCCGACTATCATCCCTACAAGCTCCTGCGGAGATGTCACAACAACTATCCCGTCCACCGGGATAGACTGAAATACAGTCAGAGGAACATCTCCTGTTCCGGGCGGCATATCTACAAACATATAATCCACATCCTGCCAGATGACATCTGTCCAGAACTGCTTTACAACCCCCGCTATCAGCGGCCCACGCCAGATTACCGGATCGGTATCCTGCGGCAGCAAAAGATTAACGGACATCACCTGAGTCCCGCCGGACGTCAGAACCGGCAATATCCCGTTGGGTACGCCCATTGCCTTTTTGGTCAGACCAAATATCTTTGGAATGGAAGGTCCTGTAATATCCGCATCCAGAACTGCTGTCCGGAAGCCTTTCTGCTGCATCCGGGAAGCCAGCAGCGCTGTCACCAGAGATTTTCCCACGCCGCCCTTTCCGCTGACAACACCGATCACACGACGTACTTTAGAGCTGTCATTAAGCTTTTCCAACATGCTCTGCGGTTCTGTGCGTTCGCTGCAGGAACTGGAGCAGGAAGAACAGTTATGTGTACAATTTTCACTCATTTGTATCATTACCTCCGTCTGCGGTATCTTTTTCGATACCGACTCCGTTTCCTATTGTAATGCAAACAAATGGCAATTACAAGGCTATAAAACTGCCGCCCTGCATTTTTCAGAAAGAATATTATGAAGCGCCGTAGCACTGCTCGTATGTACACGTTCCATTGGAATCCGATTTTTCTTCGCCTCCTGCGCTACACTGATCATCATCTTGTGAGATACCGTACTTACAAAAATAATCAAAAGATCCGGATTCCCTATCTTCTTTTTCATAGCTCCGCTCTCTTTGGCAAACACCTTTGCCTTACATCCATAGGACCTGCAAATGCTTTCATACTGTCCTGCCATTCCTTCGTTTCCTCCGACAATTACCACGCTCATACATCATCCTCCCAAGCATCGTTAGTTATGACTAACTTCTGTGTACAGTTCAAGATTATCGCATACTTATTTTAGTTTTGCAATACTAACTTTTGTTTTTCATATGTATCGTCGAATTTTATGATTTTTTTATTGCTTTTCATAGTTTTATAGATATAATAGTAAAAGAGAGGTTGTTATAAATACTTCTTTGGAAAATACTGACGGGTAACTCCTGTCAAAGAAAGGAATAGGAATAGACAAATGGCTGTAATCGATTTAAGCAAGTATGGCATCACCGGCACGACAGAAATCGTGCACAATCCTTCTTACGAAATGCTGTTCGATGAAGAGACCAGACCTGAGTTGGAGGGGTATGAAAAAGGGCAGGTCAGCGAGTTAGGCGCTGTAAACGTAATGACCGGTATTTACACGGGACGTTCGCCGAAAGACAAATTCATCGTAATGGACGACAACTCCAAAGACACCGTATGGTGGACCTCCGACGAATATAAGAACGACAATCATCCTGCTACACAGGAAGCATGGGACGCATGTAAAAAGATTGCTCTGGAGGAGCTTTCCAATAAGCGTTTATTTGTAGTAGACGCATTCTGCGGCGCAAACCATGATACCCGCATGGCTATCCGTTTCATTATGGAAGTTGCATGGCAGGCACATTTTGTAACGAATATGTTTATCCATCCCACAGCGGAAGAACTGGAAAACTTTGAACCTGATTTTGTTGTTTTCAACGCTTCCAAGGCCAAAGTTGAAAATTATAAAGAGCTGGGCTTAAATTCCGAAACTGCCGCTATGTTCAACATCACTTCCCGTGAGCAGGTTATCCTGAACACATGGTACGGCGGCGAAATGAAAAAAGGCATGTTCTCCATGATGAACTACTATCTGCCGTTAAAGGGCATCGCATCCATGCACTGTTCTGCAAACACAGATATGAACGGCGAGAACACCGCTATCTTCTTTGGTCTGTCCGGCACAGGCAAGACCACTCTTTCCACTGACCCCAAGCGTCTGCTGATCGGCGACGATGAACACGGCTGGGATGACAACGGCGTATTCAACTTTGAAGGCGGCTGCTATGCGAAAGTTATCAACCTTGACAAAGACTCCGAGCCCGATATCTACAATGCAATCAAGCGCAACGCCCTTCTGGAAAACGTTACTCTGGATGAGAACGGCAAGATTGATTTCGCTGATAAGAGCGTAACCGAGAATACCCGCGTATCCTATCCTATCAACCACATCGAGAAGATAGTACGCCCCGTATCCGCAGCTCCTGCCGCTAAAAATGTTATCTTCCTGTCCGCAGATGCGTTCGGCGTACTGCCTCCCGTATCTGTCCTGACACCGGAACAGACACAGTATTACTTCCTGTCCGGATTTACCGCAAAGCTTGCAGGTACAGAGCGCGGCATCACAGAGCCCACTCCTACCTTCTCCGCATGCTTCGGTCAGGCTTTCCTCGAGCTTCATCCTACCAAATATGCAGAAGAGCTCGTTAAGAGAATGGAAAAGAGCGGCGCAAAGGCATACCTTGTAAACACCGGCTGGAACGGTACAGGCAAGCGTATCTCCATCAAAGATACCCGCGGCATCATCGATGCCATCTTAAACGGCGATATCTTAAATGCTCCCACCAAAAAGATTCCTTACTTTAACTTTGAAGTTCCCACTGAACTTCCCGGCGTAGATCCCGCGATATTAGACCCTCGCGATACATATGCCGATGCTTCCGAATGGGATACAAAGGCAAAAGACCTGGCAGGCAGATTTATCAAGAACTTCGCAAAATACGAAGGCAACGAAGCCGGCAAAGCTCTTGTTACTGCAGGTCCTCAGTTATAATATAATATCATTCTTAAACTTTAAAACGTCCGGGCGGCAGGCTGTCCGGACGTTTGTCATATACGCTTTTTTGACATAACGGGAAATATCACATGAAAGGACGGACCACATCATGACAGAACGTGAACAAATGGCTGCCGGCATGCTATATGATCCTTTTACCGAAGGGATGCCTATCGGAGAAGGCAGTGTGATAGGTGCCGGAAGCGTTGTCACAAGAGACATTCCTGCAAACAGCCTTGCAGCCGGAAATCCCTGCCGCGTTATCCGCCCGATTACCGAAAAAGACCGTTTACACCTCTAAAAAGGCATGTGCCTATCTGTCTTTCGTATGAGTACACATAATCGCGTTTTTTATTCTGCAAAAGGAACATTTCTGCAGAACAAAAAAGGAGAGGTTCAAAGCGCCTCTCCTTTTAATCCTTTCTGTTTCCATTTTCCTCTCTTATAAAACATAAATGTCAGCAACGCGCCGAACAGCCATGAGATCAGAAGCGAAATATAAATACAATCACTGTTTCCGGTCGGCAGCTCCGGTGTTCTCGTTATCCATGAAATGCCGTAAGCGATCGGGACACGCACTGCCACTGTCGTCAGCAGTGATATCCACATGGGCGTCATCGTATCTCCCGCCCCGCGCATAATACCGGAAAGTCCCTGCGTTACCGCCATCGCAACATATCCTACCGCCAATATCCGCATCAGATGCATGCTCAGATCCACCAGCCCCGGCGTATTCGTAAATACTCCCATCAAATATTTTCCAAAAATAAGTATCAGAACTGTAATAAATCCGGAAACTCCTGCCGCTATCAGAGTGCCCTGTTTTGCTCCCTGCGTAACCCTGTCGTATTTTTTAGCCCCCACATTCTGTCCCGCATATGTTGTCAGCGCCGTACCAAAGGAAAAATTCGGCATCATGGCAAATCCATCCACTCGCATCACTATCACATTTGCTGCAATAAATGCCTCTCCAAAGCTGTTCGTTAAAGATTGTACCACAATCATCGCCATAGAGAATATTGCCTGAGTCACGCCTGAAGGAAGCCCCAGCCTTACCATATCCAGCGTATGCTTTCCCGTCGGGATAAAATCTCTCAGATGCAGTTCAAAAATATCCTTCATGTGGAGCAGCTTCCACATACACAGGACCGCCGAAACCGCCTGAGCGATCGCCGTTGCCAGCGCGACTCCCGCTACGCCCATATCAAAGGATGCCACAAAGACAACGTCCAAAATGATATTCAGGACTGTCGCCACGAGCAGATAAGCCAGCGCGGATATGGAATCTCCCAGCCCACGCAAAATACCGCTCAGAATATTGTAATAGGCAAGCCCCGCCACACCGATAAATAAAATATTCAGATAGTCCCTGCACCAGTAAAAAATACTCTCCGGCGTATTCAAAAGATGGAGCAGCGGCGGTACTACCAAAGGCCCCACAAGCATTATCAGGGCAGACGCCAGAGCCGTCAGCGTCACACAGGTACCGACCGTGCTGGCCAGCTCTTCCTTCTCCCGCGCCCCAAAATACTGGGATACCATGATGCTCGCCCCTACTGAAATACCGATAAACAAAACGAGCAGAAGATTCAATATCGGGCTGGCGCTCCCCACTGCCGCGAGCGCATTGTCGCCCACATATTTTCCGACAACGATAGAGTCCACCGTGTTATACATCTGCTGCGCGATATTTCCGATGAGCATCGGTATCGCAAACAGTATTATCTTCTCCCAGGGCGCCCCTTCTGTCATATCTGTGGGCGCAAACAGTTTTTTCAGCATATTCCATCTCCTCTTCCTGTATTTTTCTCTGCTCCTTCTATTATAAGATGTTTTATTTTGTTTGACAATGTAGTATCATGTACATATCAGGAAATTATATTAAGGAGGCATTTATGAAACACAGATACCCGTCCCTTCTCATCTTTGACCTTATCCTGTTCACCATACTGCTCCTCATGCCGTCTCTTTCCGGTTTTCCTGCGGCACTCCGTTCGGTGCTGCTCATTCTTTCGGGTCTGGCTGCCGTCTGGCTGCTCATCCTTATTTCCCGTTGCAAAGAGACTGTTTCTGGCGTCGTCTTAATAAAGCTGGAGCCCACCGACCGCTTTAATCCCTCCCAGTATCTGTCCAGAGGAGGCTCTCCATGCGCGGGCTCTGACGGAAAATACGAAGTGACCTTCCGCTTTCCTGACCAGACAGAGCAGACCTTTTCTCTGTCCTCGCATCAGGCTCAGAAGCTTTCTCCCGGCATGCGCGGACAGCTTTGCTACAGAGACCATGTATATCTTTCCTTTTCTGCCCAAAACAAGTAAAGCAACACGCCCCGATAGATTCTAAACAGCGCGTCCCGATACTTTTTAAGCATCGGGACGCGCTGTTTTATCTGTCTGCCTGACGGCGTATTTACTTTATGCGGCACTCCCCAGCGCGAAGCCCTTCGGCATCCGCACGGATGATAAGCTCCTCATCCATATGCTCCGTGATACACAGGGCAAGTCCGTTGAAAGTCGTCCGCCTGTCTGCCACATCCGGTTCATGGCACGCAGGGTCTCCGTTTCCAACGCCGCAGATATCTCCACCTTCCACATAGAATACAACCGGTATACAGCTATGCGGACATAAATTTCCGTCACAGTCAACAACCTTTACCGCAAACAGCTGATGCTGTGTTCCCTGATAGATGCAGCTGATTTCCAGATGATCCGGCTCCTTTGCGGTTCGATGTGTTTCGCGTACAACCTCTTGTCCATTTCTATAACCGACTGCACAAAGTTCTCCCGGTTCATAACAAAGATCCCACGAAGAAATTTTACCAGGCAGATGGACTTTTCTTCCCTGGCTGACTCCATTGACAAAAAGCTCAATCTCTTCACAGTTGGAATATGCCTCAAAATGGAGCGTTTCCCCTTCCTTCCCGGTCCATGTCCAGTGCGGAAGTACATGTACAAGCGGTTCTTTTGTCCAGATACTCTTCCAGTAATAAAATACGTCCTTTTCAAAGCCGCAAAAATCCATTGCACCATAGCTGCTTATCACAGCAGGCCAATTCCACGGGAACGTTTCTCCTCTGTAGTCAAAAGCTGTCCATACAAACATTCCTCCCAGCTCAGGCGTCTTGATCCGATTGTTTGCATAACAATTGGTCAGCTTCATTGCAGCGATCGCGCCTCCCATCGTTCCCGGATCGATACCGCTTTTCCGCATCAGCTTCGCATAATAGCTTTCTCCTTCATAGCAGTCACACCACCCGTTTTCCGGATCATCCTCATAAATTCCTCTGGTGGAAAGATAGCTGGCATCTTCTGTCGCCATAACACAAACATTTTCATAGGAGTCAACAAGCTCTCTTGCCTCTCCGCTGTCATAGTTATATCCTGCCACATCTGCGATCAGCTGATATTCCAGGTCTCCTCTGCCAAACTGGGTTGCTGTCGTAAAAGGTCTGTCCGGATCAAGCCCTTTTCCCAGTTCGATCATTCTCTTAAGAATTCGTTTCCCCTGAGGGATCAGCTCGCAAAATTCTTCATTTTCAAGACAGTACATATAAACGCAAGGATGATTTCTGGAGGATTTGATCATATCCACCAGACTGTCACAGCTTTCCTTGGACATGTCAAAATATCGTGTCTCATTTAAAACCAGAATTCCCATTTCATCACAAAGCTCCAACAATTTTCTTGAAGCGGTATGATGACTGGAACGATACGCATTTCCTCCCATATCCTTGATACGCTGAAGGCGATATCGCAAAATATCCTCTGAAAGAGCAATCCCCACTCCCGCAAAATCCTGATGGACACAAACGCCTTTCAGCTCAACAGGCTGTCCGTTCAAAATCAAACCATTCCGTGTATATACCGCACTCCTGATACCAAAGCGCTGTTTATAACAGTCCGTTTCTTTCTCTCCCTGCACGATCAGCTCTGCTGTATACAGCTCAGGATTTTCTGGTGACCATACGCGCAGATCGTTCAGTACAACTGTCATTTTTACTGTTGTATCGCTCAGAGGTCTGATTTCTCCCACAGTCTTTGCCACTGCAACTTCATTGTGCTCCGGATCATAAATCACCGCCTTTACTTCTGCCTTCTCTACACGGTTTCTTTCATTTTGCAGTTCCACTTCAATATGAAGTTTTGCCTCTCCGGACTCTATGATCTGCGACCGTACAAAGCATCCGTCTTTTGCCACATGGATCCCGGGCAATACCTTCAGCCATACATCCCGGTAAATCCCCGCTCCTTCTCCCCACCAGCCTTCCGGCACTTCACACGTTGTCTTAACCAGAATAACGTTCAGTCCTTCATCACCATAGAGCACATGCTCTGTAATATCCAGTTCAAATGCTGAATAACCCGAAAAATGTTCCCCGATCCTGCTGCCATTTACCCAGACGATACAGTCTCTCATGACTCCTTCAAACTGTATCACAATCCGTTTTCCTTCATCTTCCGCCGGAAGCCGGAATGTTTTCCGGTAGTATGCTTCTCCATTCGGCAGGCAATCACCGCCCAGATTATGCAGCCCCGTTCCGGAAGATGCCGCTCCCGGATTAAAATAATCCTGTCTGATTCTCCAGTCATGGGGCAACGATACCGGTTCCCAGGTATCTGTCAGCGTCTCTGCAAGGTTCATACAGGCATTCCCCGCTTTTTCTCCTGACTGTCCAAAAATTGCCCAGAATCGCTCCGGCAGCGGATAAAATCTTCCCTCTTCATTAGTTGCGTTGGATGGTCCTCCACAAACTCCGCATTTACTCCGTCCTTCCGCAATTACCTGCTCCAGTTTTCCCGGGTGAAAATACCATCCATCATTAAAATTTCTTTTACGTTCCATATGTATCCCTCCTGATTTCTGGACACATGCCCCGGTTGTCATCTTCCATACAACCGGGGCATACTTATCGATCCTTTATTCTGCTTCTTCTGAATCCAGCTCCATACCGGCCGTCTCTTTTGTTGTAAAGGCAAGGAAAAGCATTCCAATACCCATTGTGATCACTGCCCCCCACAGACACAGGCTCTTTAAAGGAATCATCGTTACAAGCGTTGCATACACAGCGGTTGAAGCAAATGTAGCAACCAGAATGATCACTGCATTTACTGAAACGATCGATGCCCTCAATCTTGTAGGCGCAATTTCACTCATCATCATGGTAATCGTATTATTGGATGTCCAGTAGCTTCCGATTGCACCACCCAGAAGGAGGCCGACTGCCACAGGATTCATGCCGTTTCCGGAACCGATAATAAAGCCAACCTGACATACCAGCGCAATAATACCAAACAGGATCACTGCAAACTTTCTGCCCATTTTGTCACTGATAAATCCGCTTATGAACAGAAGCAGCGCCCAGGAAATCGGGTAAAAGAACAGTGCATTTGTTACAGCTTCCGTTGTCATTCCGCCCATTGTCATAACCGATTCATAAAATCCTGTAAATGCCATCATACCGCACATGAACAGGCAGGTTGCGATCATCTGATTACGCATTTCTTTGCTCTTTATGATTGCTTTGAATCCGGCAATCATACCAGCCTTCTCTTTTTTAGAAGCGGCTGCAACATCAGGTGCATTCAGCTCTCTTTCCAGTGTTTCGATTCTTCTTTCCATGAACACCTTGGATTCCCGGGAAGCAAACATTGCAATTACACCAAGGATAATACCTGCAATCGCAGGAACAAGATAAATCATTCTCCAGTTGGATGCATCTGAAGTAAGGAATGTTCCTCTCACAACTGCGATCAGCACGATTCCGACTGTTCCGATTGCTTTTGTTACAGAATAGAATACACCGCGCTTGTTATCCGGGGAAACTTCCATAATATACAGCACCTGGAAATCTGTTGCAGTAAAGAAACCAACCACTGCACGTCCCAGGAAATAAATCGTTGCATTCGGAGCCACTGCACAGATCAGCATGCCTGCGCCCATTCCCAGTGCACTGATGACAAAGAACGGCTTCCTTCCATATTTATCAGATAATGCCTTGAACACCGATGCCATGAGGGATGCTACCAGTGTCAAAAGTGAAACAATTGACATCAGGGAAAGTCCTGTTGTATAATCTACCCCCATCTGATTGACAAACAAATCGTTGATGACAAATGACTGAATCGCCCCCGATGAGCTGCTGGCATATTCATCCAGCAGATGAACGAGTGCCACCATCACGATGAGTATCGCCATATACCCCTTATACTCTGGCTTTTTCTGCTCTCTTTTCCATTTTTGGATCTCCGCTTCCTTTTTTTGTCTCTGGTCTTTTTTCGCCATTATAAAACCCCTCCTTTGTTTATCCTGTTGACAATGACCATATATGCATGATACCTTCAATATATATTTTCTTCAATGACACCAGCTGGACAGGAACTTTATTTGTGTATCATTTTTTACATATTTATACCAGAGGAATATCACATGACCAATCTGATCTCATCCAGACAGAACTTTGACATCCGGAGAATTCTGGATCTTTATTCCGATATTTCTGACACTTCCAAACGGCCAGACTCCTTTGTCCGCTACGGAAAAATGCAGGCACCCGTCAGCATCAGCATCTATCGTGCGCGAGAAGGAAACGGCTCCTATCTGATTGCAGATCGTGACGGAGCAAGATCAACTACATGGAGCGCAGATACTTTAGCACAGCTGGATTCTGTCGCTCCGCTGGAAAAGAGATATCACAGTCACGACTATTTTGAACTTTTATATGTTTTGGACGGAGAAGTGAATGAATGGATTGAAGAGCAGTGTATTTTGCTTCACCCCGGAGACTGTATCCTGTTGGATAAAAATATCCGGCACGTAGAAGAATATTTCCAGAAAAACAAAACTTCAAGCTGCGCATTTATTTCGATGGACGATGAATGTGTCAAACTCCTTGCTTCCAGCGAACTTCCTTATGAAGCGCCTCAAAGCATTTTGCAGTTTCTCCTCTCCCATATGGAAAATGAAGAAACAACTCTGAAATCCTTCTGCCATTTTCGTCCGTCCAAAGCCTTCGTCTCTTCTGTTTCTCCTGCAGAAGAAGAGATGAATGCAATTCTTTCCGAGCTGACAGAACGCCGTCCCGGTTTCATTCTGATGATCCAGGCTCACCTGAAACGCCTCCTCGGTATTCTGGAAGATCCCCTTCAATATGAACAGGTTTCTGCATTCAGCATGCAGGGACGCCGGGAAGAACTTCTGGCTCAGATTGCTCTTTTAATGAAATCTTCTATGGGACTGATGACCAAAGAAGAACTTGCAAGGCGCATGAACTATAATGCCGCCTATCTTTGCCGCATCATTAAGGAAAGTCTGGGAAAAAGCTTTACACAGTATCGGCTTTTTGTACGCCTGAAGGCGGCAGAAACACTTCTTACAGACTCAGATCTGACGATTACTGAAATCTGTGAAAAACTGCAGTTTACAAATAGAACTTACTTTTATAAAGCTTTTGAGCAGACCTTCGGCGTTACACCAAATGAATTCCGTCTCCAACGGTAAAAAATCCGGCATCTCTGATTGTTATCCATCTCAGAAATGCCGGATTTTTATTCCGTTCTCATTGCTTTCCTGTTATATTTTTTGGACCGTGTAACTGAAAAACACCTTACTCTGCTTTGATTCCCTGCGCTGCTGCTGCCTCATTTACCTCTGTAAGCATCTTGGAAAGTCCCTTGCTTTCATAGTTTGCCAGCAGATCGTCCACCATCTTTTCGACAGGATCTGTTCCCATCATAATCTGAAGCAGATCATCGTTGGTGTTATAAACGAAGGAATCTTTCAGAGGAGTGGAAATAAACAGCACACTGTCATAATATTTCGGAAGCGTTCCGTTTTGTACCGCATCCTCATGACGTTCTTCATTGAGCTTACGATATTCTGCCGGAATCGTGGACGGGAAGGACATATCCCATGTTTCCGGATTCCACATCGCCAGTGCGGAGATATTGGAATTCACGTTGCAGAACGTATATTTGTCAGAAAGATTCACGCCCTCTTTCATTACAACGTTGCCGTCAACCAGATCATAATCTTCTCCTTCAAAGCCACAGAATACAAGGCGGCTTCCCTCTTCTGAATACAGATAGTCATACAATCTGCAGATTGCTTCCATTTTTTCATCATCTACATTAGAGGAAATATAGGATTCAGACCATGCTTCCGTATCAATAAAGTAATACTTATTTCCGTCTTTGGAGGGATAAAGCTTTGCAATGCGGTTGTCTTCCAGGAAACTTCCCTCTCCGTAAAGAGCATCATAATCACGGCCTATATTATCATATAATCTTGCCGGACCGGCCCATGCAAATACCATTGCCGCACTCTGTCCCTGTAAATATTTTTCTTTGCTTGTTTCCAGTTTTGCCAGCGCAATATCCTTTTCAATCACGCCTTCCTCATACATATCGCGCCCAAACTGCATAGCGCTTACCATCGCGTCGCGATCTGCAAAGTAACTGGGTACAAACTGGCCATTTTCATCTGCAACCCATTTCTTATCAATAATACCGGCATAAGGATATACGAAGCCGCCGATCAGTTCCGGCAGTGCCTGTGTCATACCGGAGACATTTTTACCCTCAGGATCCGCTTCTATAATCTTTTTGATCATATCACAAAATTCCTCATAAGTTTCCGGCTCCTTGGTCACACCTGCCGCCTGTGCCAGATCCCAGCGATATACAATGTTTCTGTCCAATACGCTATAGCTGATATCTCCGTATGTGGTTCTGGGGATCATATAAAACTTGCCGTCTCTTTTGGCTGCCTGGGCCCGTTCCATCTGCATATGCTCTTCCAGACTCGGATATGCGCTCAGATCATCCGGCAGCGCCCGGATGACGCCCTGTTCAATCCAGTTGCTGTAAAAAGACTGCCCCACAAAATCGCCTACAAAAATATCCGGCAGCTGCCCGTTGGTTGCCCAAAGCTGTACTTTCTGAGAAGCATCATCCCAGGTGATATTCTGAGGAACCAGTTTTACACCTGTCTTTTCTTCCAGCTGTTTCAGGATCGGATCATCCGGGTTTGCAAGGCCATCCTCTGCGCCCCAGATTGCAACGCTTACCTCTACCGGTTCTGCAACAGCCTCGGCATTCTCCGGCTCTTTATCCGTACTGTTATCCGTTTGCTCTGCAGCTTTTGTTTCTTTCTGTTCCACAGCAGTTTCTTCTGCTCCGCCGCAGCCTGCCAGCATTCCGGCAGCCATCGCCGTACTCAGTACCATTGCCAAAATCTGTTTTCTTTTTTTCATACCCTCGTCTCCTTTTCTTTTTTAACCTAAGGACAGTTCTGCCCATTGTTTTCCATTATTCTTTTACTGAACCGATCATTACGCCCTTTACAAAATATTTCTGTAAAAACGGATACAGACATAAAATCGGTACCATTGTCACCACGATTGCAGCCATCTGAACAGACTGTACAAATACTTTATCGCCTGACATCATATTCTGCGCCTGGCTTCCAAGCTGCGTATTAAAGCTTACCAGAATATCCCTCAAATAAATCTGCAGAGGCTTGATATTTTTATCATTAATATAAAGGAAAGCCTCCCACCATCCATTCCATCTTTCTACGGCATAAAACAGTGCAAATGTTGCCATAAACGGCTTGGAAATCGGCACAAAAATTTTCACCAGTATCGTCCATTCATTCGCGCCGTCTATTCTGGCAGCCTCCTCCAGACTGACCGGAAGACCTGCAAAATAGTTTTTCATAATAATCAGATAATAGGTGCTGATCATTGTCGGCAAAATCATACACCATATCGTATTATCCAGCTTCAGATTGCAGACCACCAGATAAGTCGGTATCAGTCCGCCCGAAAACAGCATGGTAAACAAAATCGCACTCAGGAAAAAGTTTCTTCCCATCAGCCGTTTTCTGCTCAATACATATGCGCCAACCACAGAAAGGATCATATTCAGGCTGGTTCCCACAATCGTCACAAACAACGTGGTTCCAAGAGATTTAAAAAAATATACATCCTTGATGATCGCTTTATATCCGGTCAGATCGAATACATGAGGATATAAATAAGGCGAATACTTTGCGCTTGCCACCGTATTGGAAATCGACACGATCAAAACGTTATAAATCGGATATAATGTAATCAGCGCTAATATTCCAAATATTATGTACAGACATATTTCAAAGGGCGTCAGTCTGCTTTTTTTCTTTGTTTTCATCTCTGATCCCTCCCCTAAAACAGCCCGTCTTCTCCAAGTTTGGTCGTAATCTTATTTGCCCCATATATCATAATAACTCCGATTACCGACTTCAATAATCCGATTGCTGTTGTATATCCAAAATTAGTTCCTACCATAAAGGACTGCCGGTAAACATAAGTATCAATAATGTCGGCTACCGGATATACCGGCGAAGAATACAGATTAAAAATCTGATCAAAGGATGCTCCGCTCATAATACCGCCAACCTGCAGGATCAGCATAATACATACTGTACTCCTGATTCCCGGCCATGTAATATGCAGCATTTTCTGAAAACGGTTTGCTCCGTCAATTCCCGCCGCTTCATACAATTGCTGATCGATACTCGTCAATGCTGCCATGTAAATAATGGAATCCCATCCAAATTCTTTCCATATATTTGAAATCCAGATAAACGGCCGGAATGATGTCAGAGACATCAGCGGGGCCACCTCCTCCATTCCCAGCCCCCCGAGCACCTGATTGATAATACCGTTTGATGCAAACATATTGATCAGGATTCCTGACAGAACAACCCAGGAAATAAAATGCGGGAATGTAAAAACGGTCTGGAAAAATTTTTTTGCCCTGGGATGCCGGATCTCATTCAGAAGAATGGCTACAATGATCGGAACCGGAAAATGAAACAGCAGTTTTCCAAAGCTGAAAATCAACGTATTTTTGAATGCCCTCCAGAATTCTGCATCCCGAAACATCGTCTGGAAATGTTCCAGCCCTACCCATGGACTTCCCCACATTCCCACATCATACCGGTAACTTCTAAATGCCAGCGTAATGCCCCCCATAGGCAGGTAACAAAATATGATATACCACAAAAGCACCGGAACCAGAAGCGCATACAACATCCAGTCATTTTTCAGACGCCTCTGAATTCTTTTTGGGGATATCTTCTCACGTGATCCCTTCTTTTTCATATTACACCTGCTCCCTTCTTGATGATGACATTATTATATCTCCTGCCGCTGCTTTTCCCTATGGAAAAATACTATGGATTTTATGGACAAAAATAGATTCCCTTAATTCTTTTATGCAATTTCTTTATTTTATATGTCAAATATGGAATATTTTTAGATAACATTTTCATTTTTCCATATCCAAGCCCTGACAATTGTGATATACTCCATAATATCATCAAGGAGGCTGATATGAAAAAATTCTTTCAAAAACCAATCCAGAAACAATTTCAGATCATTCTCTGCTGCCTGATTACAATCGGCCTGCTGCTCTCCTCCCTTTGTTATATTTTATTAGACCGTCTGATGACGCAGAATGCTTCTGCATATGCTTCCAATACAGCGCATAAATTTTACAGTGAAATGGATTTTTTATTCGCAAGAATCGATTCCATATTTAACAGTCTGCTATTTGACGAAAATATCGAACGTTTTCTGAACAATCCCTTTTCTCCGGAAACCCCTTCCTACCTTACCTCTCTTCAAACTCAGTTTTCTTCCTTCAGTCTGATGAATCAGGATTTGGTAGAAATTGCGCTTGTTTCTCCTCAGATGTCATGGTCAAATTATTTTGACTCCAAAACGCTGCATCAGTTTTCTGACGAATTAAACGGCATCTACGGCACCCACTGTTTTGGAATCCGTTCCACTTCCCTGTTTACCAGCAGCGCCAGCAAAAAACCAATGCTGATCTTTGGTCACAATGTTTACGGGATGCATGATGCATCTTTATATGGAGATTATCTGGGAAGCATCGTCTTGTCCATCGATCTTTCACGCTCTTCCATTACCCCACCGGAAGGTGATCGCTCTTCCACTTTCTTTTTTCTCCGTGACCAGACCGGGAATCTTTTTCCGTTTAATTGTTCTCCGGAGCAATGCAGCACGATCATATCCCAGATGGATCTGCTGTCTGACACGGCCGCTTCCTATGAAACACAGGATTATCTGATTTACGCCCAATATATGGAAAAAAGCGGACTTTCCATGGTCAGTGCCATGAATCGGCATGAACTGAATCATGATATTTTTCGTGCAGTAGGGATTCTGATCGGTATAACTACCCTTTCCCTGACTGTCATTTTTCTTTTAATGTATCTGATCTTAAGCGGAATCATCCATCCTTTGCAAAAGCTCTATCTCTACATCAACAAAATTAAAAAGACACCGCTTTCCCCTGATCGGGAAATTCTGATGCTGACAGGATGTTCCGAAATTATCAGCATCAGTGAAGCATTCAATGATCTGCTGGAAACACAGATTCAGCTCAATCAAAAGCTTCAGGACGCCACCGTTAAATTATATGAAACCAAGCTGGGATTAAAGCAGGCTGAACTGGATTTTTTAAGAAGTCAGATCAATCCTCATTTTTTATATAACACACTGGAAACCATACAGGCACTCGCAGCTGAGCATAATGTCCCTGAAATTTCTGATGCCTCCAGCGCTCTGGGAAAGCTTTTACGCCACAGCATCAAAGGAAAATCCGTTATTCCTTTTGCTGAAGAACTGGAACTTGCAAGGGCGTACCTCACGATACAAAAGCTCCGTTTTCCCAATCGCCTCAATGTGCTGGAAAGCGTACGTGAAAATACGCTGCAAATCCCCGTCATGAAATTATTGCTCCAGCCGCTCATTGAAAATGCCGTCTTCCATGGCATCGAACCCAAACCAGACTCTTCCACCCTGTATTTGGGAGCAAGACTTGACGGAAATGATCTTCTGATCAGTGTGTATGACGACGGATTCGGGATTGAGCCAGACAGACTCTCGGAAATCCGGACTGCTTTGGAAACATCATCCGGACATAACACAGAACATGTCGGTCTGATCAACGTGCAGCACCGCATCCGTTTACGATATGGCGCCCCCTATGGCCTTACGCTCTCCAGCGCTCCCGGAGAAGGAACCCGCGTAACCGTCCGGCTTCCGGCATCTCCTCCGGACGATTTTTTATAATATTATCACCGTCAAACCCCGAAAGGATTTTTTATTATGTTAAAAGTATTACTTGTTGATGATGAACTTCGCATCTTAAATCATTTAAAACTTTCTATTTCATGGGAAAGCCTTGGACTGTCAATCATCGGCTGCGCTTCTAACGGCCAGGAGGCGCTTTCCATTCTGGACAAGCAAAACGTCGATATTCTGATCACCGATATCCGCATGCCCGTTATGGATGGTCTCGAACTTTGTCAGCATGTCCGGGAGCGCAATACCGATATTCAAATCATTCTGTTAACCGGATATTCGGATTTCGAATATGCCCGCCGCGCCATCGAACTGCAGGTCACTGATTATTGTCTAAAGCCCATCGATACCGCAGCGCTTTCGGAAATCCTGCGCAGATGTGTCCGCAAAAGCTACAATCCCACTCATGCTGATGCACTGCTTGACCTCATCGAAGCCGGAAATCCCGATGAAATCAAACAGGCTTTTCATGATCTTGGCATACGCTCCAACCACGTGTATCTTGCAGGCTCAATCGGTGTTCACAACATTGAAAAACAGCTGCATGCCGATTTATCCTTTAAAGTCGGGAAACATAAATATCTGTATTTTTCCAGCACTCCCTTTGACGAAAATGCCGCTTTAAAAATCATCGCATATGCCAGCGGGCGCTGTGGTATTGGTCTGCCCCCGCTGCCTTTTTCCTTTCAGGAACTTACGCACGCCATTGATGATGTACTAGTCATGACCTTCCAATATTTTATCAATGGAACTCCTGCGCTGTGCTCCCATCTGATTCCGGAGGATATGTCCGCAAAGCTGTTTGAAGAATTTGAAGAAAATAAAAATTGTCCAGAACTTCTCAAACCGTGGCTTCAAAAACTGGCTGTCTCCAACTGCTCCATGCTTTTTAATATCCGGACTGCTTTCCGCCTTTTTAACCGGATTGCAATGTGCCCTGCCCTGCAAAATAATAACGACAATGAATCTTATCTGTATGGTTTTGAGCAGATGGCTTCTGAATATCTGCATTTTTCCGATCTGCTGAATAAGCTGAGCGCTTCAATCCATACCCAGGTGCCTCCGGAAACCGGATCCTTCGGCTCCGGCAGCTTTTTCGCTATTTTAACCTACTTAAATACACATTATTCAGAGGATATTTCCCTGAAAAAAATTTCAGAAGAATTTCACCTGAATTCATCCTATGTCAGCCAGCTGATCAAAAGTGAAACAGGCCTTACCTACACGCAGTATGTGACTGAACTGCGCATCGGCAAGGCCCGTGAACTATTAAAAACAACCGATATGTCCCTTTCGGAAATCAGCGAAGCCGTCGGATTTAACGACTATTTCTATTTTATTAAAAAATTCAAAAAAGAAACCGGCGTTACTCCCGGCAAATACGCCGATAGCTGAACTATCTTCGACACTCCTCTGATGCATCTTTTTTATCGAACGATCACCGAGTCCGCCATCAGAAAAACGCCAGACATCCCATGATAGCATGCCCATTCCGGCTGGACTTCCCTGTTCTTTGCACGGACTCTGATATAGCGGACCTTTTGTCCGACCGGGAGTACGATGTCCATCCTTTCTATCTCATGTCTTCCCGGACGGTCCGGGATTTCTTTTTCCGAAATCGCAGAAAGCGCCTCCTTCGACTCCCCGCCCCAAATCTGCACCCTTTCCGGATAAATGATACCGGAACGATGGTGGCTTAAAAAGCCGACCCTTACCGTATCTATATGGCGGCTTTCCGGCAGTGTCACGATAAAATCAATATCCTCCAGCGTTCCAAGCCATCTGCCGTCCTGATAGTCAAGAGACCCTCTTTTTCCGTCCAGCAAATCCCTTATCCCATCCCGGTTAAATACCCTTCTCGGGTCAAACGCCGTATCGCTTTCAATATTCTCCGGCAAAATACCGAAAAAAAACCTGCACTCCGCCGTTTCGCTCTCTGAAAATCCTTCCCTGAAAGCCTTTGCACGGATCACGGTGTCCTCAGTCACCATGAACGGATTTTCATAGAGGAGGCTGCCGCAGTCCGGTTCGCTGCCGTCCAGCGTATAAAATACCTTGCCTTCCGCCTCAATGCTGCATACCGCAGTCTGCCCGACAGCCATCACTCTGTCGCCCCCGGGGAATTTCGGTTTTGCTGCCGGATAGCTTCTCTTTTTTTCGGAACCTTTCCGAAGATATGCCGGAATATAGGAATCTGTTTCATCCGGATGCTTCAAATACTCCTCCGTAAAACAGCAATCCCCTGTTTCCTCCCCTCCCTGGACCAGCCTCAGAACAATCCTGTTCTGCTGCGGGAAGATACAGAGCCTTCCCTCCGGATCTGTACCGACCTCTCCGCATTCTGCAATAAGACGGTATTCAAAACCCTCGTGCTCTAATATCAGAACTCTGCCCTCATGACGCTTTAATACCGGCAGTTCGGTAAATCGAAACGCTGCCGGACCGGTCAGAAACATCCTCTCTTCTTCAAATACGATTTTCTGCGTACCTTCCCGGGTCTCCCATATCACCTCGGAAGAAACCGCTTCTCCTCCCGTCTCCGGTTCCATACTCCGCATCAGGACAGGATCTCCGGTCAACGATTCAAAATTCTTTCCTATCAGCTCGACTTTTGGACGATGTCCCTGTTTTTTCCAGGAATGGGCATCCATCAGCGGAAGCGCATCAAAAACGCTTCCTTTTTGCGTAAGCGGCTTTTCCAGATATCTGGAAGGGTATCGCTGGTCATAGACAAACCAGTCCCTGATGAACAGCTTTCCCTCCTGCCAGAGAAGCCCTGCCCGATAATAACGGGAGCAATACCAGAATGCCTGACAGCCGGAAGCTTCCCTCCAGTCGCGGGATGCCTGAAAGGTTGCCGGAGGAGTCACTGCATATTTTTTACGAAACCATTCCGCGGTCTCCCCCATCGTTTCTATTCTTACCCTGCCGGAAGCTGCCAGCTGCTTCAGCCTGCGGAGCTGTAACTCAAAACCCGGCTCGATATTTTCCCACAGAAAATTATTTTCCTGCCCTACCTGGGCATAGCTCATCCCAAGCGTATCTTCCTGCGTCAGACAGTCGAACATCCATGAAACCCATTCCACATCGCGCCCCGAAACACAGCTCGGTTCCAGAGAATAAACTCCCGCAATCCCGTTCTGAAATCCCTCTTCAAAATTATAAATAGGATCCGGTCCAAGCAGTCTGAAAACAGGCATGTCCAGCTGATATTCCTTCGACTGGGCAGGAATCATTTCATTTTTTCTGCTGGGATAATAAGCACCGTTGACATATCCGCCCCACAATGTAAAACCGTCCGTTCCAATCTGGTCCCGACAGAGTGCGCCGCCTGCCACACCATATTTTTCCCTCGCATAAGCAAAGGTTTCAATATCTATCACCCAGGAGCCCAGCGTCTTTGGATAATAACCGAAAATCTCCTTAAAATCCGCCATATAAGCATCCAGAAGGCGTTTCCTCTCCGGTACGGTATAGCCGAGACAGTAGGCTGTTCCAACACGGTCATCGTACTCTTCTCCTCGCTGTCCGCAAAAATCAACCCCTGCCCGCCGGCAAAGCTCCCCCGTTATTTCCCACCATGCTCCGATCTCATCTCCTTCATCGGCATATTCCTTCAGCAGCTCCTGATAAGCCGGTTCTATCAGTGCATCATGCTTGAGGGCATAGGTAGAGGGCAGTCCCAGCTGCTTTAAAAGCAATATCTGGTTTTTGACCGTATTAAAATCATCCTCCATAAAACGCCCCGGCTCCTCGTGCGCCCGCCGGATAAAATTGTAGATGTTGACGACTGTTGTTTTTCCCATTTTTTCTTTCCTTTCAGCAGGAACGCCTTTTCCAGATCATCCTCTGTATACGGAAACATTCCGGTTTCCAGCAAAACAGCGGCTTTAAAAACTGTACCAACGGCTTCCATGACAGCAGCGTTACCAGTAAAATACTGAATATCACGGCCATCGTTCCATCATGCTCTATTCTTTTAAATAATTTTATCTTGTTCAGATATTTAATAACGAATCCATGCAGAAGATAGACCGTCATCGTATTCGCTCCGATATAGGACAGATATGGAAGCCTTTTCCCCGGCGTGACAAGCAGAAAAAAAGCCATCCATGCGAGCGCTCCCATCATTCCGAACACCCGGAACTGCCATGTATAATCGCCTTTCTCATAAGAAACAGATCCGTACAGCCATGCGAAACGGATATCATTCACATTCTGATAAAGTATCCAGATAAAACACGCGAGAAACATACAGATCAGCGCTGTCAAAATCCCCCTCGCAAGCCCTCTCTCCCAGGCAGTCCTTTTTCTGATGATTTCCGGAATTCCCCGCGCGCACAGCGTCTCCTTCATCTGTCTGTAATATACGCCCATGAGAAAATACGGGAAAAATTCCACCACCCGTGAAAAAGATAAATAATAGCCCGTCTTTGTATCAAAGCCAATCAGGACACCCGCCGCCATCGCTCCTGCGAGCATAATCGCCTTCTTTTTAAAGGATGCCCCCTCTCCCTGCACGAGCGGCAGTACCAGATTCCAGATGATGATCGCCAGCAGATACCATAATATCCAGTAAGGCGTTGTATACTGCATATCCGTATCCTTTTCCAGAACCCTGTTCGCAAAGATCAGATACAGCGTTTGAAATACCAGATACGGATATATCATGTGGTTGCGGATGCGCGCCGGATCATACCGGGCAAAAATGCCTGTCACAAATGCAAACAGCGGCATGTGAAACGAATATATTACCAGATACAACAGCCTGTCCGCCGGATCATTCCCCATATAGAGCTCCAGCATATGTCCGAAAACGACTGAAAATATCAGTATACACTTGATGTTATCCATCCGGTAATTGCGTCCGCCTGCCGCCGGTTTTACTGTCAAACTGCTTTCCATAGATGTCTGCCTCATAATCCTACCGTTCATAATATGGATTTTAATATATGCTATTTTCCGTGATTTGTCCAGAAGAATATCCTTAAGATATTTGGTACCGCTCTTGTACACAGAGGCGCAAATATGATAATATAAAAAAACAATCGGTTTTACAGGGAGGAATCATGGCAAACACAGAAAAAGTGCGATTAAATAAATATCTCGCCCAGGCGGGCTTATGCTCCCGCCGGGAGGCAGACGAACTCATCCTTTCCGGTAAGGTCACAGTCAACGGCAAGCCTGCAGACCCCGGAATGAAAGTCAACGACATGGACAAGATAACAGTAAACGGCAAACCCGTCGGCCGCCGGGAAAAACACGTTGTATTGGCTTACTACAAGCCGGTCGGAGTGACCTGTACGGAAAAGGACCGTCATGCTGAAATTACCATCCGGGACGCAGTGGATTATCCGGTGCGCGTCACCTACGCGGGCCGACTGGATAAGGATTCCGAAGGTCTTCTGCTTTTGACAAACGACGGCGACCTGATAAACGGTCTCATGCGCGCGGCAAATTTCCACGAAAAAGAATATATCGTGCGGGTCAACAAGCCGATGAGCCGGGATTTTATGAAAAAGATGTCGGACGGCATGCTCTTAAAGGACCTGAATGAAAGGACGCGCCCCTGCTTTGTCAAAGAGGAAGGCAGATTCGTTTTCCGCATCATCCTGACGCAGGGCCTAAACCGTCAGATACGCCGCATGTGCAAGCAGCTCGGCTACGGCGTGGTGAGCATCAAACGTATCCGCATAGCGAACGTCCTGCTCGGGAAAATGAATCCCGGCGATATCCGCGCGGTGACCGGAGCAGAATTAAAAGAGCTGTATGCCGAAGTTGAAAAAAGCGCAAAACGGCCGAATCAGAATATAAAAAGGAATTCAGGGAAATGAATGACATCGACAGAATGAAACAACTTATCGTCCGGTTGAACGAAGCGGCAAAAGCATATTATGCCGAAGACCGGGAAATCATGAGCAATCTGGAATACGACCGGCTCTATGACGAGCTTGCTTCTCTGGAAGAAAAGACAGGTCTTATCCTGGCGCAGAGCCCGACCCAGTCCGTCGGATATGAAGCCGTAGACGAACTTCCGAAAGAGAGGCACGAAAGCCCGATGCTCTCCCTCGGCAAAACAAAAAGCCGCGAGGAACTGGCAGACTGGTTAAACGGGCAAAAAGGCCTCTTATCCTGGAAGCTGGACGGGCTGACTATCGTCCTGACATACCGGGATGGAAAGCTGTTCAAGGCAGTCACACGCGGGAACGGCGAGGTAGGCGAAGTCATCACGCCAAACGCCCGGACCTTTGTAAACCTCCCTCTTCAAATCCCCTTTCAGGGTGAGCTCATCCTGCGCGGCGAAGCAGTTATCTCATATGAAGATTTTGAACATATCAATGCAAAGATAGAAGACGTAGACGCCCGCTATAAAAATCCGCGCAACCTCTGCTCCGGCTCGGTCCGCCAGCTAAACAGCCATATCACGGCGCAGCGCAGCGTCCGTTTTTTTGCGTTCGCCCTCGTAAAAGCGGATGGCGCAGACTTTGAAAATTCCCGGGAAAAGCAGTTTGAATTTTTAAAGCAGCAGGGCTTTGAGGTCGTGGATTACCGCCCTGTAACCGCCGAAACGATGCATGAGGCTGTAGAATGGTTCGAGCAAAAGATTGCAGACTATCCCATTCCCTCAGACGGGCTGGTGCTTTTGCTGGATGATATCGCATACGGTGATGCCCTCGGCAGGACAGCAAAATTCCCGCGCAACGCCATCGCCTTTAAATGGGCGGATGAAACCGCCCAGACGACCCTCCGTGAAATAGAATGGAGCGCCAGCCGGACGGGGCTTATCAATCCGGTAGCCATCTTCGACCCGGTAGAACTGGAAGGCACAACGGTCAGCCGCGCCAGCGTCCACAATATCAGCATCGTAAAAGAACTCCAGCTTGGCATCGGCGATACGATAACCGTTTATAAAGCGAATATGATCATCCCTCAGATAGCAGAAAATCTGACAAAGAGCGGCAGCCTGGAAATCCCCAGCGAATGCCCTATCTGCCACGGCAAAACAGAGATACGCCGGGAAAACGATACGGAAACTCTCATCTGCCCCAATCCCGACTGCGATGCCAAAAAGCTCAAATCCTTCACGCTGTTCGTCAGCCGTGATGCCATGAATATCGACGGGCTCTCAGAAGCCACACTGGAAAAATTTCTTGCAAAGGGCTTCCTTCACACCTATGCAGACCTGTTCCGTCTGGACCGTTATAAAGAACAGATAACGCAGATGGACGGCTTCGGAGAAAAATCCTTCTCCAACCTCACCGAAAGTATTGAAAATGCACGGCACACAACTCTCGCACGCCTCATTTACAGTCTTGGCATCCCTAATATCGGAATCGCTAATGCGAAAATGATATGCAGAGAATACAAAAACGATCTGGAACGTCTTCTCAACGCTCCTGCCGAAGAGCTGGCTGATATCGACGGCGTGGGCCCCGTCATTGCGGGCACGTTCGCCGCATTTTTTGCGGAAGAAAAAAACAGAAAAGCCCTGGAAGCCCTCCTTTCCGAAGTGACGCTGGAACAGGAAACCTTTTCAGACGCTCCACTCTCCCTTTCCGGGAAATCCTTCGTTGTCACAGGAAGCCTGAATCATTTTGAAAACAGAAATGCGCTGAAAGAAAAGATTGAAGCGCTGGGCGGAAAAGTGACCGGAAGCGTCACAGGCAAAACAGTCTGTCTCATAAACAACGACAGCACCTCCGACTCTTCTAAAAACAAAAAAGCGCGCGAGCTTGGCGTGAGCGTCCTGACCGAAGAGGAATTTATCGAACAATATCTGAAAGAACAGTAACATTTGGGTCAAAGGAGAAATGAAACATGCCTATTAAAGTTCAGAGCGATCTTCCCGCAAGGGAAATCCTCGACCAGGAAAATATATTTGTAATGGATGAATACCGGGCGCTGCATCAGAATATCCGTCCGCTCCAGATATGTATTTTAAATCTGATGCCCATAAAACAGGACACCGAGCTGCACCTTCTGCGCTCTCTGTCCAATACCCCGCTTCAGGTGGATGTGACCTTTATGAAGATGAACAGCCATCTGTCGCTAAACACCTCGGCTACCCATCTGAATAAATTTTATCATACGTTCGATGAACTCCGGGAGAACAAATACGACGGTCTCATCATCACCGGCGCCCCTGTCGAACAGATTCCCTTTGAAGAGGTAGATTACTGGGACGAGCTATGCGAGATTATGGACTGGTCAAAGACCCATGTGCATTCCACATTCCATATCTGCTGGGGCGCTCAGGCAGGGCTGTATCATCATTTCGGTTTAAATAAGATACTGCTGCCCGAGAAGCTTTTTGGCGTCTTCTCTCATCAGGTCTTAAACCGGAAAGAACCGCTGGTACGCGGTTTTGACGATATTTTTTATATCCCGCACAGCCGCCACACGGAAACGCCTGCCCATCTCATCCACAGCTGCGACAGGCTGACCGTAATGGCAGAATCCGACCGGGCGGGCGTCCTTTTATGTATGACAGAGGACGGACGGCAGATTTTTGTAATGGGACATCCCGAATATGATCGTTATACCCTGCATAACGAATATATGCGTGATCGCGAAAAAGGGCTGGATATCGCCGTTCCGGAAAACTATTATCCCGGCGACGACCCGTCGCAGCGTCCTCTTTTATCCTGGAGGGCGCACTGCAACGGACTTTACACAAACTGGCTTGACTACTATGTATACCAGACAACGCCCTTTGATATCCGGGAAATCTGAATCTTTAAAAAAGTGTGCGTATAAAAAGACCGCCGGACAGGATATCACATCCCCGTCCGGCGGCTTTTACATCCGCTCATACGCATTTTTACATATCAGCCAAGTTCTTCCAGATCTTTCAGCATCTGTCCTGCATTTTCTTCCGGCTTCACCTTCGCATGAACCTTTACTATCCTGCCTTCCTCATCTATCAGATAAGAGGAACGTATCACGCCCATCACCTGCTTGCCGTACATGTTTTTCTTTACCCAGACGTCATACTTCTGCAGAACTTCCTTCTCAGGATCTGCCAGCAAAATGAACGGCAGTTCAAACTTATCCGCAAACTTGCGGTGCGCTGCGCTCGTATCCTTGCTGACGCCAATTACCGTCACTCCCTTTTCCACAAAGGCGGGATAATTCTCCGCATAAGCGCACGCCTGCTTATTGCATCCTGCCGTATTGTCCTTGCTGTAAAAATACAGCACGACCTTTCTGCCCCGAAAATCGGACAGGCTCACTTCCTTACCGTCCTGATCCTGTAAGGTAAAATCAGGAGCCATCGTACCTGCTTCCAGCATATCAGTTCCTCCCTTCTGTCTTTCTGATAAAAACGCTCTTTTTACTCTCTCTCCACAATGGCTGCACAGCCCATACCGCCGCCTACACACAATGTCGCAAGTCCCTTTTTCGCATCACGCTTTTCCATCTCGTGAAGCAGGGTTACAAGAATACGACAGCCGGACGCTCCTACCGGATGTCCGAGCGCTATTGCGCCGCCATTTACATTCAGGATGTCATTATTAAATCCAAGGTCATGGGCAACCGCAACAGACTGTGCGGCAAATGCCTCATTTGCCTCTATCAGATCAAAATCACCAATCTGATAACCGGTTTTTTCCATTACCTTACGGGTGGCAGCCACCGGACCGATTCCCATGATGCGGGGTTCCACACCGGCAAGCTCGCCGCCGATCCATGTCGCCATCGGCTTTACGCCCAGCTCTTTCGCTTTTTCCTCGCTCATCACAATCAGCGCTGCCGCCGCATCATTGATGCCCGATGCATTTCCCGCAGTCACCAGACCGCCCTCCTTGAATGCCGGACGCAGCTTGCTGATGCTTTCAGCCGTCACACCGGCTCTCGGTCCTTCGTCCGTGTCAAATACAACAGTCTGTTTCTTCTGCTTTACTTCCATCGGAACGATTTCATCCTTGAATTTTCCTTCTGCTATTGCCTTTTCAGCCTTCTGCTGACTCCATGCCGCAAACTCGTCCAGCTGTTCTCTGGTAAGTCCCCAATCCTCCGCGATATTCTCTGCGGTAATTCCCATATGATAACCGCCGAAAGCATCTGTCAAAGCATCACGGATCAGTGCATCGTCCATCTTTGCAGCGCCCATCCGGTAACCGAAACGGGCATCATACAGAAGGTACGGAGCCATGCTCATATTCTCCATGCCGCCCGCCACGATGATATCCGCATCTCCGGATGCGATCAGCTTCGCAGCCAGATTCACACAGTGCATACCGGAACCGCAAAGCACGTTTATCGTCGTTGCCGGAACCTCTACCGGGATTCCCGCATTTACCGCCGCCTGACGGGCAGGATTCTGTCCCAGCCCTGCCTGTATCACGCAGCCCATATATACCTCGTCCACCTGCTCCGGTCTGATTCCCGTACGGCGCAAAGCTTCCTTGATAACCACTGTTCCCAAATCGGGAGCAGGCGTCTTGGAAAGCGTACCGCCCATCGTACCGATCGCTGTTCTGCAGGCTCCTGCCAAAACTACTTTTCTTGCCATTGTTCAATCCTCCATCTTCTTTGTATGCGGAAAATTGCTTTTTTCCCACGCTCTCTGACGTGAGAAGCTCATTTCTGACTGTTATATCATACTGCCTTTCAGAAAAATTTTCAAGGGAAACACTGCTTCTATCCCATTACTGTCAACACTCGGGGCTTTTCAGTCAGCGCAAAAAAACCAGCTCGTTTTCTCCTGACAATTCCGGCACATAGCGGTATTCCAGCCGGTCAAAGGCTTTGACGTCCTCCAGCCCTTCCGCCTGTGTTTCCGCCAGAAAACGCACCATTTCCCCGCGCGCCATCTTCGCCATCGTCCCCTTCTGTACAACCCTACCGTCACTATATTCCCCAAACACGCACGTTGCAAAACGGACTTCTTTTCTCAGGTACGCTTCGATACATTTGCTGTACTCTTTGGAAGCAAGGTTTAGAATAAGCGGCTCCTTCATTTCTCCCAAAAGAAGCTCTTCCAGGAGGGCGCCGCCCCAAAACTCATATAAATCCTTATAGCCCTCCGGCGCGCCTTTTGCCTGCATCTCCAGCCGGTAAGGCGTCACTCCGTCCAGCGGCTTTAAAATCCCGTAAAAACCCGATAATATCCGCAGATGCTCCTGTACATAATCCCACTGCTGCCGAGCAAATACCCGAGGCGCCATATATTGATACTGAATTCCCTCATAAGAAAGCAGCGCCGGCGTCGCTCCCTTTTCCGGCTCCATGCTTCGTATCCGCTCCTGATTAAGCCGCGCCAGCTTCTCATTACACCCCCACAGCTTTTGAAGCTCTGCATCCGAAAGCCCCCTCAGCCATGCGAGTATCCGCTTTGTCTGCTCCAGAAAAACGGGCTTGGCTGTTGCCGCCATCGTATCCGTATCCGCCGTCATCTTTTTTGCAGGAGAAATGATGATCCTCATTTCGTACTCAGCCTCCCGATATTCTTTATCAGTACGGAAATCGTACCATCCTGATTCGTGATAAACTCTACCTTATTCGGATCTTTATATTCTTCCATCGGAATCGTTATCTCTATCCCGGTATCCGTTGTAAGATGCTGCTTCTGGAATTTTTTAACCGTCGCCTCGCTCTTTGGCTCTACGACTTCCTTTGCCATATTGTATTTTTCCAGCTTTTCTTCCAAATCCGCCTGCATCTGAGGACTGTCCCTAAATACCTTCTGCTTGACCTCTTCTACTGCAAGACTGCCCTTTTCCTCCAGCTCATCATAAATTGCCTGCTTTATCTCCAGCTTACGCTGCGTGTCGTCGTCGCCGTAATATTTTTTGTTGACCTGCTCTACCGCACGGGTCACGATATCCAGCTTTGTCTTCTGGGACATGGGCGCATGACATTCAAGAAACAATTCCGAAAAATAGTTTTTCTTTTCTCCATTTATTTCAAACTTCTTTTCCGTCAGAATGATATCCCCGTTGGAAAGATTGACCAAAAAGGCTTCTGCCAGCTTCTGTCCCTGAGACGGCAAGATCGCTTTTTGCAAAATAATATCGTTCAGATTGCCGCCTTCCTCCGTCGGCTTCGTGGAATGCGTATAAGAGGTCTTATAATTCAGTTTTAAAAATCCAAAATAATCTGTCCCCTCACAGCCAAATACGACCACTGCTGCATCCGCTGCCGGGATGTCGATATTCGCATTCATGATACCGTAAAGTTTTGTGCAGAGGGTTTTGCTCGTCTCTATAAAATTATCCGCATTACAGCCCTTTAAAAGCTCCATGACCTCGGAGCCTTCTGAGAACCGGCAGCGTTTTATATCGTCGCTCTCCGTAAATTTCTCAATGTGCGCCTTTAGGAAATCGCATAGATTGGAACCCATATCGATGAGGCAGTCTGAAAGCACCGGCATCCCGACCGCAGAATCCAGAATATGAACGATTCCCATTTTCATGATGATATCGTCTCTTACCATAAAATCCGTCTACTCCTGTAACCGTATCGTTTATCTTGATCTTACTCCTTTTGCAATGGCAGGCCCTGCAAACGAAGCCGCAATGATCTTTGCCGCATCACCGGGCAGATAGGGAATCACTCCTGTCGCCAGACCTCCTGCAAAATCAAGCTTTAACTGCAGACACAGCCATACCGTTCCGAACAGATAACATACAAGCGTTCCCAGCGCCATCGCTGCGATCTGCTTTGTCCTGCTCTTTCCCGCCTTCTCAAACAGAATTCCTGTCAGCGGTATCATGAACAGAAAGCCGACCAGATAACCGCCTGTCGGACCCGCCAGCTTTGCCGCTCCCCCCGCAAAACCCGAAAATACCGGAAGCCCCACAAAACCGAGAAGAAGATAAATGATATAACTTAAAAATGCATCCCTTGTTCCCAGTACATAAATCGCCACATACAAAATGAACGTTGTCAAAGAAATCGGAACAGGGCTGACCGGTATCGGTATGGCAAAAGGCGCTGCGATGCATGTGGCCGCCGTCATCACCCCTATTAAAGCCATCCTCTTTGTACTTACCGCCTGCTTCTCTGCTTTTGTTTTCATATGGATACCCCCTTAAAATATATGCTTTATTAGATTACCCTTTCTGATACCAAATGTCAATCGCAACAGCCCTGTCTCCGGCATCCAATCCTTGTGTATTTTTCTGGTGTGGGGTATACTATATCCCGTAACCGAAAAGTATCTTTGCAAAATGGAGGTTTTTATGAGTCAGGCACTCGAACGATTTCAGGAATATCAAAACCGCATCAGCCAATACGACCATGCGGTCGCCCTGCTTTACTGGGATATGCAGACCGGCGCCCCCAAGGCCGGCACAGAAAGCAAATTAAACGACATCGGCTTTTTCTCCACGGAAAGCTTCCGCCTTTCCACTGCGGATGAATACGGCGTCCTTTTAAAAAAGCTTGCCGCCCCTTCGGAATATGAACAGCTCTCTGACGCGATGAAGGTTACCGTCACCCGCTATCTTCGCGATTACGAACGATTCAAACGCATCCCTGAAAGCTTTTATACCGAGTTTGTTACTGTAAAGGCACGCGCCGGCAGAGCATGGGAGGAGGCAAAATCCGCCTCTGATTTTTCTATTTTTGCGCCCCATCTGGATAAGGTCATCCACATGACAAAGCAGTTTGTCCATTATATGGAACCCGGGCAGGAGCCTTATGAATTTCTTCTGGATCAATATGAAGAAGGAATGGACTCTTCTACCATCGACCGCATTTTCTCTGAATTAAAAAACGGGCTGCTCCCCCTTCTTGAAAAAATAAACAGCGCTCCCAGACCTGATTTATCCGCGCTGGAAGGACATTTTGACATCGACTCCCAGAAAAAAGTTCAGGAAATGCTTTTAAAATACATTGGCTTTTCCTTTGAATGCGGTGCATGTGCAGAAAGCATGCATCCTTTCACAACGACACTCTGCCCCGGGGACGTGCGCGTGACCAATCATTATCATGAGGACAACCCGATATCTTCGATGTTTTCCGCCATCCATGAAGGCGGACACGCCATTTTTGAACAAAACCTTGCCCCCGCAATCCAGAACACCGCGGCTGCCCAGATAAATCTCATGGGACTGCACGAAAGCCAGTCACGTTTCTACGAAAATATCCTTGGCCGGAATATCCATTTCTGGACTCCTATCTATCATAAGCTCGGAGAACTCCTGCCGCAGTTTCAGCATATCCCGCTGGAAACCTTTATGCGTGCAGTCAACGACGTGCATCCCAGCATGATACGCACTGAGGCCGACGAAGTCACCTACTGCCTGCATATCATTTTACGCTACGAGATTGAAAAAGCCATCTTCCGGGACAATGTGCCCACAGAAGAACTCCCCGCCCTCTGGAATGCGAAAATGCAGGAGCTTTTAGGTATTACCCCTGCTGACGATGCAGAAGGTATCTTACAGGATATGCACTGGTCCGACGGCTCCTTTGGCTATTTCCCGTCCTATCTGCTCGGATCTGTTTATGACGGTATGCTGCTTGATGCGCTGCGACGCGACCTGGGAGACCCCGACCTGCTTCTGGAGGAAGGAAAAATCCTCGATATCACCAAATGGCTGAATGAAAATATCCATCAGTTTGGCAGCCTCTACACCTCCAAGGAAGTTTTGGAACGGGTATGCGGCACAGAACTGTCCGCGAAGCCTCTGCTGGATTATTTCAACGAAAAATATTCCCGGCTCTACGGTATTCAGCCGCCCACCCTCTAAAATAATCAAAGGCAGACGGATCAGTCAGCGGCAGGCGTCCAAATCGCCCAGCCGTTGAAAGTCCCGTCTGCCTTTTATCATAAAATACAGCCGGAAGCCAGCTTATTCCTGTGCCAGACTCAAGGAGATGCTGATTCCTCCTTCCGACTCATAAAGAGAGATTCCAATACCTTCCCAGTTCCACTCCAGCGTTTTGCCGAAATCGGCATCGTCTTCCTCCAGCGTTTCCTTCGGCTTATTCCCTGTCACTGCTTCAATTCTCTCCCGCACCTCATCTGCATCTGCATCCTGCGGTTCTGCCAGAGCCAGCCATACCGTCCCGGCATCGTCATAACTCGTATGGACGCTGCAGCTTTTTCCGAAAAACTCTGTTTCATAATCCCTTCCGACCAAAAGCTCCCCGTCCTCTGTCCGGTTTTCCGTTCCGCCGCCTAAAAGTCCAGCCGCCTCTTCATCCGTCTTTCCGAGCAGTCCCGCCAGTTCCAAAAGCTGCTTGCTGTCCGAAGCGACTCTGTCGGAAAGCATTTCCTGCGTTTTCTCCTGCTTTCCCTTTACGCTGATGACCGCGTCATATGCCTCGCCCTGCTGTATGCTGCCGCAAAGAATGACATTTTCATACACTTAAAATGACACTTCTTTTTTTACGTCAAAAAATCTTTAATTTTGTTAATTTTCTCATCCATTTTTTTCTCAACAAACACTATTTTAAAATATGTTAAAGAAAAACCTACAGCTTCATCAAAAAAGAGACCGGTGCGCCTTAAAACGCCCGGTCTCTTTTTTACTCCAGTATTTGTACTTTGTGCACCACGCCGCAAACTCCCAGAGGCGCAAGTTGCTGCTGAATAGCCTCTGCCTGATCGCGCGTCCAGACATCCGCCACCGATACTGTATAGATTACTCCAGACTCCGCCACAGGCTGTGTCCACGCTGCCGGATCCTCATAGCTAATGTTTAGATCAACATCGCCTTTGATGCCTGCAATCTCGCCGCAGCTCGTATACTGCCATACCGTAAGCCATCGATCAACCGATGGCTTATAGCTCTGATTCGGCGCATCTGCAAACTGCATGGTGTGGTATCCTTTATAGTATCTCGCCACCCACAGCCGCGCCCCAGCAAAAGCATCAAAATCAAACCAGTGCTCCTTATACACATACAGCCCGACGTACAGCCCAAATCTGTACCCTGCTGCCGTGATAACCTCCTGCGCCGCACGGATACACTCCGTCAGCTTTGTAACGCCCAGCGGCTGCAGCGCGCCTCTGTCCTCCACGTCCCACCAGACCATCGTTCCTATCAGACCATGGGACTGCAACAGCGCAACCACCTGCTGTGCTTCCTGCCGCGCTGCCTCCAGCGTGGTTGCGTAAGTGTATTTGTAGACCGACATCGGAATGCTATGCTTCCGACATCCCTCCAGATTGGCTACAAATTGATAGTCTGTCTTGCCCGATCGGCGCACACTACGCAAAACTGCAAAATCTACGTTCTTGGGAATCTGCGCCCAATTGATCACTCCCTGGTTATCCGATACATCAATGCCTTTCCACATAATCATTACCTCACCACAAAATTCTCCCATTTTTTTTAAGCGTCCACATAGGTTTCCTGCTTGTCACCGTTATGCGTGATTTCGTAGTACATACCATCAGAAACGTTTGTGCTCAGCAGCGCCTTGTGATTCTGAAGCGCCTTGCAGTACCAAACCACATATACATCATCCTGTGCAATCTGCTTCTGGTCGGTTTTGTCCACGTGACTGTTAAAATAGTCCACGACAATCTGCTTGCATTTCTCCAAAAACTCTTTACTTCCCATACTTTCAATCCTCCACATCATGCAAACATCCAATCTTCCGCCAGCATATCAGCCTGTGACGCAAGCCATCCCATCTGAACACCAGATGTCCCAATAAATGCAACAGCCATATTCCCAATAGCTTCATGCTCGCAGTTGACGATAGTTCCGTCCGCTGCCGTAAAGCTGATGTTCTTTGCGAGTGCAATGCACTGATTTTTCCCGTTCCAGCCTGCTCTCTTAACTTTTATTCCACGTTTCATATACTTGATTGCAGTGCCAAAATCAAACATAGCCTCCCCGCCAAGAACAGGCGTTTTCCACTTTTCCGCAACCTCCCACTCATCAGAAAGAATATTTTCAATGGTATACTCTACCCTCTGAGTTTCCCTAATATCGAGTACATCCTTCCCAGTATCAGAGTCAATCTCTCTGCACTTCATCATGATTGTTTTCTTTTCTTCATCCCAATACCAATATCCGCCCCATGACGGAAGTTTTACAGGGATTCCTGCTTTCATAGTCTTAAATGCGTCTGAAAATTGCATATTCTACCTCTTTCTTTTTAATAGGGCGACCGAAGCCGCCCCAGAATCACGCTTAACCCTGCGCGGGAGATAACCGGATCACCTTATCCTTCCTGTTCTGCCTTGTCTGCTTCAATAGCCGCCGCATCTGTCAAACCCTCGCCGATAACATAGCCGATAACCGTAGCACCAGCCATAATCAGAGCAGATATCTGTGCGGCTTCATTTTCTGTTCCGCCACACGCAACAATCATTAAAGTCACAAATGATGCTACACTTAACCAAAGTTTTCTACTGGTTAATTTTCTCATCCAATCAATTTTTTTCATAATTCTCTATATTCTCCTTTGTTTCTATATTAAGTAGGGATTTAAAGTTTCCAGATGGTGTCGGATTTTATCCAGATGTTAAAAATGGTATTCGGGGTTATAACACTGATCCAAAACGAGGTGCTGATACATTTAACCCTTTTCATAAAGAACTGACAATGCAATTTTCCATTACCCCCAAAATAAATTATTGGGCTACAGGGAATCATGCATTTATCAACCCTGGATATAATCGCCTGAAAATAAATTTGTGTGATGCAAATTATTGGTATTGCTACGATATCCCAGATTTAAGAACTGATAATTGGCAGAACCTTCCTAATGGAACGCAAATTGGAAACCGTAATGATTCTGTATTTGACATTACCAATGTTAAGTATGTATGTTTGCATGTTGACAAATCTGAAAATAATAACAATGGATATGGAACATGCAATTATACACTATTTAATGAGTGAAGTGATTAAATATAATAAATCACCATAGATCCAGAGTGTTCTTCAGTTCCTCCGTTGGCGCTACCAGTAACTGATAAGGTAAATGTATTGCTTAATCCAGTCATAGTAGTATTATATTTGCTCGAATCTTTGCCGTATGACACATGATTACCGCTAGATGAAGGACTACCGCTTGCACTTACGGATAAATATTCTATGCTATTAGCCATCACTTTTGCAGTAGCGTAACCAGCACCTTTTCCGTTTTGATAACCCCAAAACTGTCCGCCAGCATGTACCGTTACTTGGATTACAATACCATTAACATTGCCATTTGACTTTTGTGTTTTTATTGTACTTGAATCTCGAATTGCTGATAAGGTATTGGTATTTGATATTAATAAGGATATAAGTGAATTATTAGCTTTTATACCACTTACAAAATATGCATTCGCTACCAATATCTTAACCAGATTGGCATTGTTAAGATATTGGGAAAGTAACGCTGTGTTACTTAATAAATAGTTGATTGCCGCTGTAGAACTAACAACCAGAGTGAAAGCTTCAGTATCTGCTAAAAAATCAGCATGCGAATCATAGATGATAGGATCAACTCCCCCATATATAGCGAACATTTCCCAGTCTCTTCTTCTAAAAGGGAACCATGTATCAGCACCTCGTTTTCTCCAGTACAATATATCATTTTCGATTTTAAATGTGGCACCACCTAAATCCCTACTTAATACTCTGGCCTGCTCCATGCTACCGTTGCACCAGTGCAACTTACCCCTACAACCTCTCTTAGACCGTCTTGCGGCGGTCTAAAAAAATCCCATATAATACACTCAAATCATGCCGCCATAAAGCGCCGATGTGATGCCCTTACCTGCTCTTTTGTGACTGTACAATAGATTCGCGTCGTCTCAATCTTAACGTGACCAAGCAACTCCTGCACCTGCTCAATCGGCATACCCATTCGGAGCAAATCCGTGGCCGATGTCCGCCGAAACCTGTGCGGATGTACTTTACTTACCCCCGCCGCACTCCCGATCTTTTTTAGGATATTTCTAACCCCAGATTTTGTCAGGCGTTCGTGCGGTGCGCGCGTCCCTACAAACAAGGCCTCATTGTCATCTGTCCTGCTTTCCAGATACTGCTTCAAGTGCAAATGTGCCCGAGCGTTAAGATACACCTCCCGCTCTTTATTGCCTTTCCCCAATACCATGACGTCATCAGACTCCCAGCAAATATCGTCCCGATTCAGCCGACACAATTCTGACACCCTGACCGCGCTGGAATATAAAAATTCGACGATTGCCAGATCACGCTCCTGCTCACAGGCGCAGCGTACCTTTTCCAGCTCCTCCGGCGATAACGGCTTTTTTACAGCCTGCTTGTACTTGATCGGCTCCAACCCGTCCACAGGGTTTCGCAAGATCACTTTTTTGCGCTGTAACCAACGGAAAAAACTGTTAAACACAAGGCGAATATTGTTCATGTACCTATTCGACACATGGCGAATGGTTCTGTACTTCTCCAAATAAGCGATCAGATCATCGTCCTCAATATCCTCCACATTCTTCCCTATATACGACAGCATACGGCTTAAATGCAGCTGATACTGCTCAATCGTCCCCTCAGATTTTCCATTCTGCCGGAACGTATCCAAAAATACCCGCAGATAATTTTGACCATTCTGATCAGCACACATCAGCCCTGTCTCTTTTTTGCTGATGTCATATCCGCATAACTGTACCCGGACAACACTTTTTAAACGGGTAAGCTGCTCCTGATCCAAAACAGGTGTCATTTCCTGCAGGATTGCTGTTACAATTTCGTCTTTCATAAACATCCACCTCCTGCCGCCATGTTACCAGACGGCAGGGGGAAGATACATTATTCAGTTGTTTTCTTTTGCAATTTCAGCCTCTACTTTTTTTCTCCAGAGACTCGGCACTTCATCAATCGTCATTCCACCGTTTTTGATTCTGTTGACATAAAATTTTACCATTATTTTTTCCTCTCTTTCTCAATGTCGAAGGCTTACGCCCTGTGCTTCTGCCATTCCGGACACAACATCACCCAAATCTTGTATAGCTCCGTCCTGAATGGACTGTCCTTCTTTTAGATGTCTGATTTCCATTCTAAGCTCGTCCTCCTGCTCCAGAACAACCGTGACAATATCCTCTTCAGGAGTTGCGCCGATTGTCTTTCTGACTTCTCTAAAGATGTCATAGCGTTCGTGTGTTGCCTGTACATGACCTTCTGCATCACACTGTTTGATTACTTCCAGATTGTTCTGCCCTGCATCTCTAAAAGATTTTTCGAGAGCTGCAATATCGCCAGCTTTAAAGCTGATTGCAAGTGTACCAGCTCCAAAACCGATACTGTCATAAGGCAGCTCCACTTTGTTTCCTAAGATGATTTTTTCTTTCATGTATTTTTCCTTTCTCCCTCATTCTGAGGGTAAAAAATTAAGACCCTTGCGGATCTTATTGACATAGTTTTTTTGCATCCCTTACTCAACTAAGTAGGGATTTGGGGCGTGTGAATGTATACGTCGGCAGCGACGGCAAGCTCCACTTTGTAAATTCTGGAGGTGCAGATTCAGTTCTCCCTTTTAACAACAAGCCAGCGTATTATACGGTAAGTACCGGGAGGGAATTGGCAGTCAGCACATATGCAGAAGAGTCCATAAAAATAACTATTCCTGACAGAGATGGTAAAACGGCGGTCGGTGGATACATCACAAATATCCGCGTATACAACTCAAACGGAGACTTACAAGAAGCTCCTATAAGATGTAATTATGCAAATAAAGTGCTTACTGTAATATCTTCTGCCGGTAAATGGAGCAGCGGATGGACAGCATACTATTTTGATGTTGTCGGCATTTATATCTGATCACTGAAATCTCAGAATCATTGATGCGTTAGTAATATGACCGGAATTATAGCTTCCTGTTACTAACTCCACAGTATCTCCCGTATTAAGTGATATGCTTCCACTTTTGCTCTTGGGACCGGATATAAATTCCATGTAATCTATTTGTTTATCATTAACCAATATTTTACTAACAGAACCGGAACCACCTGTAGGAGAATGAGTAAACACATATGTGTATGCGCCAGACCTCAATACATCAAATTTTCTTACGGATGTGCTGTTTTGTCCAATGTATTCTTTATTAAACATACACTGAAAAGAGTCCTTGGCATTCATGTGATTATGTATCATCAATACAACACCATCTGTGCTTTCTAGTGCATCACCCAATTTTTTTGTGACTGCATCAGCACCAGAGGTAGGTACATAGGTTATGTACACACCGTCCTCTCTGGCATCCATGCCTTTAATCGCGCCGCTGTCGTTGAGGGCATGCAAATCCCTACTTAGTCCATCAATCTCCAACCCGTGCGTCCTTACGATCCGCGCATCCGCCACAAACCCCTCTGCCTCTGTGGTGTCGTTGTTCGCCACCTGATAATTCGCCGCAGATCCTTCCGGAATACTAGGCTTATTGGTCAGATCCAAATAGCTCCCAGACCATGCCACCGCCTTCAGATCCGTATACCACTTTGACAGCTTGCCAAAAATAACCGGCAATTTATCCTTGGCAGCAAGGTTGCTCCGTTCCTTCTGCTCAACAAAATTCTCCGGCAGGACATTCGAGGCTTTCGCCCCGATGTCCATAACAACTTCCTCTCCTGTCAGCGTTTTGTGTTTAATCTGAGTTAAAAGTTTTTTAACCATAACGTCCTCCTTACCCAATCAGGAAGAACAGGGAATTCGGCGCTGCCTCCTGCGGATATTCTCTGCCGAATCCGATAGATGGCATATTGTCAATCGCTTCTTTCTGAGCCTTTGTCACAAACTGATGGTTGTCATCTTCTGTAATGACTGTCGCAGGGTGGTGCTCCGGATGGGTATAGTTATTTGCCCCCTCAGCTACTCCATCCAGCTTTGCTTTGTCTGAGGCGCTCATCAGGCCATTCGTATCTGTCGTGGCAGGATTGTAGGTAGTGTCCTTATCCTCTACCCACTTTGCCTGCCCGTCTGCAGACCATCCCAACACCTGCCCAGATGCTCCGCCTGCCGGGATATGCTTATTGCCGGACGTGTCAGGATGCGTATAGTTGTTTGCCCCTGCCGCAATACCATCCAGTTTTTCTTTGTCTGTCTTGCTCATGCGACCATCTAAGTCTTTTGTTGCCAGCGGGATGCTGTTGGCGGAGATCGCCACCCACTCATTTCCGGTATAGCGGTAGGTCACATCCTCATCCTTGACGTTTACTGTCCATCCATCCTCCGGGTTCGGATAAGTTTTGGCAATGTCCGCAAAGGTTTCTACCGCCTCTTTCCAGTCAAGCTTTGTTTCCAGCGCTGAAAACTTGTTGTCCACCTCATTTTTGGTGTACTTGTCTGACCAGCCCTGCTTGTCCACATCACTGACAAAACGGTGTTCTGCATCCTGCACGATCATCGTAGCTGCATGAGTCTTGGGATGGGAGTAATTATTTGCCCCTTCAGCAACACCATCCAGCTTTGCTTTGTCTGAGGCGCTCATCAGACCATTCGTATCTGTAGTGGCAGGATTGTAGGTAGTGTCCTTATCCTCTACCCACTTTGCCTGCCCGTCTGCAGACCATCCCAACACCTGCCCAGATGCTCCGCCTGCCGGGATATGCTTATTGCCCGGCGTGTCAGGATGGGTATATCCAGCTCCCTTTGACAGCTCATCCCACCCTGCTCCGTTATACACATAGGACGTCTTTGTCTCCTCAACATACACCATTAAACCGGCTGTTACAGCATTGAGCGTTACCAGCTCGTCCCTCTCTGTAATTGTCTTTACCTGACCGCGCGCATCCAGCAGGACTGCTGCCTGCAGCTTAAACCCGCTCGCTACCGTAATACCTTTTTTGTCCTGAAATCCCATGGTTAAATCCTCCTTAAAGCGTACTTAATCAATAGTTAAAGCTCATCTTAAATGCCGCTACTGTAGACGGATCGTTAATATATGCGTAATAATCAACGCCATCCACCTGCACTGTCGTCTGCACAAAAGTGCCGGTCACGTCAAAGCTGTTGGCATCCAGAATCTTCGCCAGCGCACCGTAGCTCTTAGGATAAGCGATCAGCATCCGCTGGTTGTTACAATTATAAACAAAGGATTTATTCCCTTTAGCCTGTACAACCTTAGTAGCTGCCTTGATCACACTCTCTGTCGCCGTCGCACCTGCTGCCACCGCGCCCCAGTAATACGGGGATACAAAACTAAAGGATCCTGTCTTTGCCGTTACTACCTTATTCTCATTGTCCGTTACCTTGACCGTGAGCTGCTTGGCTGCCGTCACAGTTAAGGCCTTCGTGAGCGTCACTGTATTGACGCCCGCCTTGATTCCAGAGGTGAGTGCCCCCAGGGATGTATCAGCATCAAATACCTCTATCTTTTTAATCCCTGTAGACCCCATTGTGATGTTCACATCCACCGCCGTCACAGACTGGGATGTGCCGATTTCAAAGGTACCTCCGTTCGCCGGCTTTGCGCTGGCAGATACCGTCGGCGCCACATAAGCATGGAGCATCTTGTCTAAAAGCTCCGCAGCGTTGATGCCCGATGTTGGAGGCACATATCCCTTCGGAATACCTCCCACCGCCACAGTGCTCGCCGTCTGGTTTTTATAAACAACCTCATCTTTGTTTGCCTTATTTCCCACTGCCGCCTGCAAGGCATCTGCCACATCCTTGTGGCTTTCGATATAGGCTGCAATCTCCTGCAGGGTATCAAAATTTTCCGGCGCACTGCCTACCACTGCCTGAATCCGCTCGTTGACCAGATCCATGACTGTCTTATTTTCTCCTTCCCTGTCACTCGCAAGGATGGCATCCACAACCGTTTTGGGAAAATACTTCTCCCACTTTGGTGCTTCGCCCTTTGCCGCCGTGTTGCGCGCCATAAATACTCTTTCGTTTGCCATTTCTTTGTCCTCCTTAAAATTATATCTGCCCGAAAAAGGTGGTATCCTCCTCCGGGGTACTGCCAACAGTTATCTTGCCTTCTACAATTCCCCAGTTATCCCCAGCTGTCGGGGACTGGTCTGAGATCACCAGATTCGTAGGGGCTGCCACCACAAAGTCCCCAGCTGGAACCGGAGGCTCCCCACCTATGTCCATGATAAGCAGCACATCGCCTTCCCGGATCTCCGTATCTGCTGCTCCCACAAAAATATGCCCGGAATGCCGCATATGCTCTTCCAGCTTCTGCTCCAGATAGTCCTTCCGCACAAAATCGCTGACACTCACATCAAAAGTGATTTTGTCCGTGGAGCTGACCCGGACTGCAATGTTATGCAAATACTGTACTTCTCTTTCTTCAATAGGCGGGATCCGTTCGCCCTCTGCATCCTGTCCCACAAAGATCAGGACATCCCGGTTTGCGGCCGAATCATGCGCATATACGCCAGACTGCTGCAAAAGATACCCTTCATGCAGCTCAAGATTTGTCAGCATACAGTGGATGACCGCCTCATTCACATCCTGCTCCACGGATTCAATTTGGAGGCGCTGCTTTACATCCAGCAAGGCTTCCAGCTTTTCAGGCGCGGCCGACACGCCGCTCCCCACTTCTACCCTAACCAGGTGCATTTTGATCATCTGGGCATTGACGCGCGCAAGGTATCTTTCCCCTGCTGCCGTTAAAACATATTTCATACCATTCTCACCTCCTCCTGCCGCACCGCAATGAATGTCCCATAGCCTCCTGCATACAGCACCGAAAACAGCCCGCTGATGTCCACCTCTGATTCCGACATATGGATGATCCGCCCGTACCCTGCCCCATACAGGTCAAGCCGGGCATTCCGGATCAGTCGCTCAATAAATTTATAATTCAAGTGGGCGGGACGGGCATCATGCACCGCCCTGCGGGCAATTCCCAAAAAGTCCGACAGTTTATCCTCCTGCACATACACCGTAAATGCATATTCCGTCGGATGCTCCTCGATCCGGACGTTTTCTGCCCCCATCGTCTGGCGTACCAGATTTTCCAGCATCTTTACCGTGGCGGGCATCCGCATATTGAGTTTTGCCAGTACCCGGGCGCGGCGTTGCTCCTGCGTAAGCTCCGGATCTTCAACGATCCCGAAATCCTGCTCCCACTGGTTCAGGCTGTACGTTGCCGTTTTGATATAAAACTGGGCTAAAAGCTCTGTCAGGATCCCCTCCAGCCTGTCCAGCTCCGGCTGCTCTGCCTCAAACAGCTCTGCCATCTCCCGCATCCGGGCAACAAAGGGCGGCACACTCTTTTTAAGCATCCGCCACCTCCTTTACACTGATCCGCACGGGCAACGCTACCGGGAACTGTCTTGCTGTCAGAACCAGACTTTTTTCCTGCCCGTTAATTCGGAAGTTTTCCACATCCACCACCCCCGGACAGTCAAAAACCAACGCCACAATCCCCAGATAAGACACTACTGTGGATAAAAATGCCGTATCCTCACAGTATCTGTCCAGCAGCTCCTGCAGACGTGCTGTTACCATGGATTCCGTGTATCCACTCTTTACCAGCACCGCCGCCTCTACCTGCAGCTCCACCGCTTCCGCGCTTGTTACCAGCACATCCGCCCCGATCGGCCGCTGGGACTCAATATATTCCGCCACATCAGCGATCAGGCTTTCCGGAGCCGGTTCGTTATCATCTGCGATCAGCACCACGTCTACCGTCCCGTTTCCCCTGGCGAGGTCAAATACCTTTACCTTATGTACGCCGGGGATTTCCTTTGCCCACTGGATATAGTGGGCAATGTTGCCGCTAATCGCCGGGGTACGGATATGCTCCAGCGCCCTCTGCCGCAGGACGTCATCACTTTCCCGGTCATATCCACCCTCTGCATCTTCCGGATTTGTGATTTTACTGATCTGGCTGCTGTCCGTCTCTGTGATGCTTCCGGCAGCCACGTTGCCCTGCTCCCCTGCTGTCATGCAGACCGCCCGGACCTGTACCGCCCCTGTGCCTTCGATCACAAAGTCATCCAGCAAAAAAGCAATCTCCCCGGCATACCCTGTCACACCGCTGTAATCCCCGGAATCCCCGGTCACTTCCACGACCGCCTCCGCCTTCGTTGCCTCCCGGCGGGTGATCCCGTAATCACTGCAGGCACTGTCCAGATTTTTCCCAACCGCAGTGATAACAAATGCCTGCGGCAGGATGTCTTCGATATCCTCCGCATAGACCCTTGCCAGTTCATTGGCGACCGCCTGCAGGTTATCTGCCGTCCATGTGCCCTCCCGTCTGTCCGCTTCCGTCGTAATCCTGTCTTTCATGCGGTTTAAGATTGCTATAAAGCTGTTTTCACTCATTGTAAACCTCCGTCTCATGGGTAAAGCGCCCGTAAACTGTCGTGACATCAAACACTACCGTCATCTCCGATCCCCTGTGTTCAAACTGAAAACCGGACAATTCCTGAATGTACGGGTTTACCATCAGAGTTTCCGTGATGTAGCGTTTTACCTCACTGTCTAGGATGTCCCTGTTGTTGGAATACCCGATCACAGCCTCCAGCTCGCTCCCGTAGGCATGGGTATAGACAGGCCACACAAAGCGGCGCGTCAGCAATGCCTTGTATATCCAGACCCGCACAGCCTCATCCTTTTCGACCAGATAGGGTTTCCCACCCTTACGTTTCAGGCAGTTATTTTCATAGTCATATGCCAGTTCCCGGAAGACAGGCAGCTCCTGTGCAGCACGCTCCTCCAGTTCCGGCACGTCCTGTGTAAATGGGAAAATACTCATAACGCCGCCACCTTCCCGCAGATCAAAAAGTAGTTTCCGACCCGCTGTACCAGTACATAATCCCCGGGCTGTACCCGGATACCTTCGTACATTTCTTTCAAAAACCCCTTCAAGGCAGGGGATACATATTCCTCCTGCTCCAAAATCGCCGCCAGCTCCTCGTCCTTGTTGGAACTTGTCACCTGATTGCAGTAGATATGCTCTGCGATCGGCACGCCATTCACTGAAATGCTGACCGGATCCACTCCTGTTACGACCCCAACCGTCATGTCAGGTCCATTCATTGCCCGCCCCTGCCGTTTCATGACCTCCACAAAACGTGCGTAGGGATTTCCTTGTGCCATTTTATGCCACCTCCAAAAACCGCAGCCCCAGCGTTGTCCGATAGTCAGCCCCAGTCCACGAATGCTCATCCGATATGATCGTAAAGCGCCCGCGGATCTTAGAATTTACCTTTTCCACCACAATCGCCCGTCCAGTCTGGTAGGCAGGGTTACCGCGCACAACCACCTTCCCGGAATCTTCAATCCCTCTCAACAGCTTACGCGCCTCCCCTGCCACATCCGTTTCATTCCCAGCCTGCTTATAAGCCTCACGGATGATGCCATACCCTGTGAGACCGTTGGAAACCTCCCCGATGGGCTGGTCAGACGCCCCAAGAATCACGACCTGGTTTACCAGATTTTCGATGCTGCTCTTATACTGGGCATCCATTACCGAATCATCCCCGGTCACTGCTCCTGCAAGTTGTTCGCCATATTTCTCCACGCACACCGACTGCCCCTGCATATACAGATGGGCATCCATGCCCTCATAAGCCGTCTGGATAACCTGCGCAATGGATTTTTCCCCTGTGCTGATCACTTCCACTTCGCCGCCGGGGTCATACAACGCACCGCAAGATACACCGGCTTCCGCGCAGACTGCCGCTGTTACCGCAGCAGGGCTGCCTTTATACACGCCAAATGCCTTCCCGCGCAGATACCAGGCATAGTCATAAGCCATCGACTGCATTTTGATATCGTCCTCTGTCCGCTCTTCCGTAAGCACGATCCCGTCAAACAGGATACTGCCGTCCTCCAGAATCAGCCTGTCCCCTTTCCTAACAGATATGTTATGAACATTCGGGTTCTGCGGCGCATACAGGTAACTGATTGTAACCTTGCGCGCCAGCTGGTTTTCATCTCCTGACCAACTGATACTTTCGATATATTTTGATACATTGCTCCCGTTTATAAGCACATTCAATCCGGTATCACCAGCCTTTCCCCACCAGTCAGGTCATCTTCTGTCATGCCATTGGCCGCCGCGATGTCCTTCCAGCGGCTACCGTCCCCATAATACCGGCATGCAAGATTCCAGAGAGAATCCCCAGCCTTTGCCGTAACCGTCTTCGGGATACTCGCTTTTGTGTTGCGCTCGCAGATACCTGTTTCCGTATAACGCTTAACCCAGCTTGCAACCGGCTGCGTGTTCAGGTCACGGTTCTCCACAAAGCTCCACGACACATAAATGTCCGTCTGGCCTTCCTTGTATGTTTCAGTCGCGGAAGATACCGTAAACTGGGCGTTGACGTCCGACCCGGATATGATGATGCGGATCGGACGCTTCCCGTTTTTCGCTTTCTTTACGGAGGATATGACCTGCTCCGGGTCAATCCCTTTATAAAACGGGCTGCTGCTGTCTGGAAGAAACGTGGACAACAAGACTTTGATCAGTCCACGGTTACCCGGTACATTAAACTCACCCACATTCAGCAGATCGATCGTTTTATCCTTGCTGTCCTGTGTCACGCTGATTTCCTTTGGGTTGACGGGCAGTTCCCACCGCCCATCATCCGTTTCCAGCATCACGCTCCTTGTCTTTCCCATTACTGGTTATCCTCCGCTTCCTCGATCTTCCGGATGATCTCCTCTGCCACCCGTTCAATATCCTGTTCGCTTCTGACCTCCATATGCTCCACGTTCACGTTGATGTTCCGGCTGCCGCCCTGAACCTGTTGCGTCACCGGATTTGACAATATCTTACTGCCTCCCGGCAGGTTTACCAGCTCCGGCCCATGCTCGCCTACAGTGGTCCATCCGCCTGAAAAGTATGATGTTCCTGTGGCATTCGCCGCCGGTGTTTCCTTGGACTTTCCGCTGCCAAATATGCCGCGCACCTTACTCACTGCGCCGCTGACAGCCTTGACCGCCCCGCCGAATGCATCTGCAAGCCCCTGCACGATCGGACCGATCACTGCCCACACCTGTTCGATCACGCCCTGAATGTACGGGAATGCCCATCCGACTGCATCTGCAACCAGCCCGACACCTTCTATCACAAGCCCGAGGATAGGCTCCGCAACTGTCCAGATTGCTGAAAGCTGCCCTGATATGGCTGGCGCAACTGTCTCGAAGACCTGCTGCAGGATTCCTGCCTTTCCCCCAATGATGCCGAATATCTCAGCAACCTTAGAACCAACGCCAGATACAACTTCCGAAACGACCGGCATTACAACAGCAACTACGCTGCCGATCCCCGCAAATGCTGCCGCAAGGGGCGGGATCACCGATGTGGCAACCTCCGAAATGGCAAGCACCACCGGTTCCAGTGTCGGCAGGACTGCCATAAAAGAGTCCCGCAGGGATGCGATCGCTGGCTGCGCTACCGCAAAAGCCCCTGAAAACATACTGCCGATCCTGCCGACTACAGGTGCACAGGCAGATACCGCATCCGATATACCGCTCGCCAGCGCGCCAAACATGGGACCGGCACGCTCGATCACGCCGCCCAGCGTCTCCGTGATCGCCGGCATACGGTCAATCAGCCCCTGCATCGCTCCCTGTACATATGGCAGCGCTTTCTCGCCAAGGCTGGTCAGCATCACGCTTCCGGCGTTCTTTAGCTTCGATGCCATCGCCGACACTGAATTTGTCTGGATCTTAAATGCCCGGTCTGTTGCCCCGGCCGCTTCCCCCACCGCCGCCGTTTTTTCCGCAAAGGCGTCTGCCTGCGCCCCTGTCAGCGCCAGTACCGCATTTTTAGATTCGATACTGGAAAACAGGTTTGCAAAGGCAACCTCATCCCCTTTGACGGATTCTTTCAGCTTTGTCAGTATCCCGCCCAGCCCTTCGCTTTCCAGCGCCGCTGCCCCCGATGTATACCCCATCTTTTTGAGGGCTTTTTCCATCTGGGAGGACGGGCTTAAAAATTCCTGCATCGTCGCCCGCAGCTGTGTCGTCACTTCCGCAGTGCCGCCGGTAACGCCCGTCAGCGTCGCCATCGCGCCAAACAGCTCTTCCTGGCTGACCTTCATGGTCGCCGCCAGCGGGACAACCTGCCCCATGCTGCTTGCCAGTTCCGGGAAGGATGTCTGCCCCAGCTTCACGGTCAGGAATGCCAGATCGGATGCCTTCTGCAGCGCTGCTGCAGAGGTATCCCCATATCCTTTCGTGACCGCTGAAAGCATGTTGACGGAATCGGTTGTCGTTGCATTCCCGGCTTTTGCCGCTTTGGCGGCAATCTCCAGCTGCTTTACGGATTCCGCAGATTCCCCGAACGCCGACACGACCTGATATAAGCCATCCGTAAGGTCTGACGTGGCTGCGCCTGTATCAATGGATACCTGTTTGAGCTGCTTCGACATCCCCTGCAGCTTTCCCTGCACATCCCCGTCCAGCAGTGTACCCACATTCTGCATCTGGCTCTGGAAGGACGCGGCCTGCGTCCCTGCCGCGCCTGCCGCCAGCATAAAAGCGCCAAGCGCTGCCGTTGTCCCGACCAGCGCCCCTTTGCCGATGGCTTTCATCGCCTTCTGGCCGCCTTTTACGACCAGCTGCACCACTTTGGTCGATTTGATCTTATCCAGCTGGCTCTTTACCTTTTTGACCTTATCGACCGCATGCTCTGTTTTCGCCCGTACCTCGATGGTCTTCTTAGCCAGCGGCTGCAGCTTTTTTTTGACCCCTTCGATTGCCTTATATGCTGAAGAATTTTTTATCCTCAGCTCTTTTTCCCTGATTTTCTTTTTATCAAGCTTTTCGAGTTCTTTTTTTGCCTTCTCAACTTCGCCCCTGTAACCGCGTGTGGATTCCTTCGCCTGTTTCATGACGCCGGATACGTTATCCTTCACTGACAGGACAGCACCAAAAACCTCCTTCAATCAATCCACCTCATTTTCCGGGCAATAAAATAGAGAGTGCCTCTAAAAAGGCATCCCTCATATCTTCCTTGCGCTGCTCCCTGTTCAGTTCCGCAATCGCCTGCATGATGTCCTGCTCCATGCGGGGCATGGCAAAGATCTCTTCCGGCCGGTATCCCCTCTCCATCCAATATCCTGCAAGCCACATCTTACGGGACTGCTTTAAGAGTTTTTTATCTCCTCATCCTCCCGGATCACTTCAATCCCCGCAGTCCCCATCATCCCGGAAAGCTCCAGGACCTTGTTCACGATGTATGTGCGTTCTGCCCCGGTAAACATTTCCGTGATCTTATAGTGCTGTTTCAGCGTGCCTTCCTCCACAAGGATCTTCGCCGCATTCTGCAGCGTGGGGGACGCCATGTAGATCGTATATTTGTCCACTTCAAGGGATTCGTCGGAAAATTCCATACAATCCCTCACCTCTTCCTCTGTCAGTCCCCGGATTTCAACCTCCATACCAATCGACTTAACCATAAGACGCATGGTGCGGAGCTTCTTGCGCTCCTCAATCCGCTCTGCCGCCTTCCGTGCAAACGCCTCAAATATTGCATTTTTCTCATTCGCCATGTTCTTATCCTCCATCACTGTGCATTAATCTCATCCAACAGAACCATATCCGATGGTGTAAAAACAAAAGGGTACTCCTGTTTGACAACCGCTCCCTTTTCCCACTCCAGACCAAACTCAGAAAACGCTACATTCCCAATCTGGTATCGCTCCGTCTGTCCCCCGGTCGCATCCGGGTCTTTCAGCTTTGTAATGATAGTCCCTCTCGGGTCTTTCCCTTTACTGATATCTCTACGTACATCCTCAAACCGGGTGAACGCCTTTACCAGCGTCAGGGTTCCTTCCCCTTTCTGACCGGTGATCTTTGTGTCCACATCCATCCCGATCTGTACGTCTTCCCTATTTACCGTTACTTTCGCGGCAATCTTGGTCGCTTCGGCGATTTTAAAGCCGTTGTACCAGATTTCTGCCCATGTGCCGCTCAACGTCTTATTGCCCTTTAATTCCTGCATGGCTCCTCCTACATATTCATCTTAAGGGTCAGGTCTTCCATCGCGTCTAAAAACCTGCACGCTCCTGTCAGGAAGAGATACGAGCCCGTATTTGCTTCCCGTATCTGAGTGTCGGTCATTTCCTCCGTGTCGATCCCCTGCCTTTTCAGGTACTCCCGGTTCGCCTCCAGGTCAACTTCAACAAAGTTATCCCCGGTCTCATCCAGCACGCTGCCCTCCATCTTTTTCAGGTAATCGTTGACCGCCCCGACAAACATCTGCTTGTTGTCATAGCTATTGACCACCTTGCCCACATATTCATCTTCAAACGTCGTGTAGATATCGTGGATGATCACATCCATCCCCTCCACGATCTTGATCTTTTTCAGGTCTTCCGGCCGTTCCTCCGTTATGCTGGTCAGACTTGTCACGCCTCGTCCCAGCTTATACTTCTCCCCGTCGAAGACGACTACCAGTTTGCCAGCGTCCACTTCTGCCCCCGCATCTGCAGGCAGCTTCGCGTCCACCACTTCCGGAAGCTCATAATAGGTGCAGCTCCTGTCAAGGGGCAGCCCTGCCAGGATCCCTGCGACCCTGCAGCAATACTCTGCGCCCGTATAGGTCTGTACCTCATCCTGATTCTCCCACAGTGCAGTGACACCTGTAGTCGCAAAATTGACCACATGGGGATCGTCCGCAGCGCAGTCCGGCAGCACCGCCTTCGCTTTCTTCCCCTGCTTCCTTACCGCTTCCAGATACGCCTGCAACGCTTCCTTGTCCCCTGCCGTATATGCCGGGTATGCAAGATAATCAATGTTGAGCGGCAAGATTTCTTTCAAGGTGCCTGCAAGGTCCGGCGTCTCCTCATCCTTTAACAGCCGGACTGCCACCACGCGCTGGGGGCTTCCTTTAAACACCAGTTCAAGCACCTTTAAACTCTCTTTTGTCCAGTCCTCCTGCACCACATCCCGCCACCGCCTGTACGGCGTCAGCATCTGGTTCTTCGTTGTGTCATCCAAAACCACCGCCACCATTCCACGGCTGCCGCTCCGGATGGCGGTATCAGCCTTCCGCTGGAAGCTGATGATGATCTCCGGTAATCCCATCCCTGTTCCTCCAATCTATCTCTAATCTTGTTCCCACCGGCTCCGGTACCTCAAAGGGAACCGTGTCGGTAAATGCCATGGTCATCATATAATGCCCGATGTCGTCTGTGACTGCCATTTGGCTGCTGCAGGTAAACGCCCTATCCCCGATCCTGAAAAACGGGCTAAAGATCCCGTCCAGCCGTTCCAGCATGGCGTATATTTTTTTATTTGACGTGTGCAGCTCCTCCATGTAGGAAATGTCCACAAGGATCTGCTTGTCCCGCCACATCCCGGCAGCCGCAGCCCCATAATTTAACGGCGTCAGCTGCACATGCAAAAGCGGGAAGCGTTTCGCCTGCGTCACATCCTCGCCTGTGATATTTTCCACGTCCGTCCCAGACCGCAGCAGCCTTATGATCCCGGCGCGTATTTCCTCCAGTGTCATCCCATCAGCCTCCCATGCCATTTTTCAGGACGTCTGCCATCTCCTGCAGGTCATCTGCCATGTAAGTGTCCTTATATGCCGCGATCCCCTGCTCCAGCATATGCCGCCCGTCCGTTTTCCCTACCGTTTTGCCATGGGATACGATCCGGTGCCCGTTGTTTACCGCCTCTGCATAATCTGCATCATTTTCAAGGATGATCACTACATCATTCCCTCGCTTTTCTGCCGATGAACGCCAACGCCGTCTCAGGTTGCCCGTTATGACTGGCGTTTTTCGCTTGACCTCCCGGACACATTTCTGTCCCATTCGCCCGGCAACAGTCAGCACTTTCCCGGACTCCCATGCGTTCAACCCCCGGTCAAAGGCACGCTCCAGATCCTCCAGGCTTCTCATGCCAGCCCCTCTGTCTGGATGGGCGTCTCCCCGTGGGAGATATAAGCAAAGGTCCTACCGGTTACTCCCTGAACCGTCTGCCCCGCCTCCGTGACCACCACCGCAATGTCATTGTCCTCCAGCAGGATCCCCGGGGGCGTAAACAGCACAGCGCCCATCTGGCGCTCGCTGTGGAACTCCTGCCGGTCCGGCTTATTGTTCCCCGACTGGCTCAGGGCGCAGAGGACGTCTTTATAGACTACTTCCTCCAGTTCAACGCTTTCCTGCGTCTGCGGATCCCTTCCCAGCCGCTTCCTTATCACCGTCAGCCTGTCGTGGTACGTTTTTTGCAGCAGATCTGCTTCCTTTTTTCCTCTCATCTTTGACCGCCTTCCCTGCTGTCTTAAATTTTAAATCTTCAAACCTCATATCCGCCTCCCTTACAGGACGCGCAGCCTGCGGAACTTACAGCAGATATCCCGCTCTTCCTGCGACATGTCATCCTGCGATATGGCCATTCCATAGGTGATCTGGGTATCCCCCCGCTTGATCGCCGCCACGTTGTCGCCATTGTCCCGCTCAAAAGCACGCTCGACCATGTGGCGCACCACATATTCCAACTGCCACGGGAATACGTCGCGGTTGCAGAACAACGTGACCGCCGTTACTGCATCCTCCAGCATCAGGCGCAGGACCGGGTCGTTTTCCTCCCCGGTCACACCGATCCTGAGCTTTACTTTTTTCAGCATTTCATCCCAGTCAATCGTTGCTGTCATCCTTTTCTGCCGTCTCCTTTGCTTTCCCCCTGTTAGAGCCTTTTCCGGATGCCTTTTTCTCCCCTGTCTGTACCTCTTCTGCAGGAGCAGCTTCCTCCTCCCCGGATCCTTCCGTCCCTTCCTGTGCTGTATGGGCAGCCTTCCGGATGGGGTCCTCAACAAATCCCTTTTCCTTCAGCTCTTCTGCCTCTGCCTCACTTGCTGCATAACGTACCATGTTCAGCCTTCTCATCCGCTTCTTCATCCTACTGCCTCCGCATTTACCAGACATCTTTCATACCTTGCCTTCGGCAGCCAAAGCTCATGGTACCGGCGGTATCCGATAAACCATGCGTCCGCTTTCTGGAAAGTATCCGGGTCAAATATCTTCATCTTGTCCTGCTTTGTCACTGCGATCGGCGCATTCTGGGGCGTAATGATCCAGTTGATGTTCTTTGCGGCTTCATCCGGCGCAAAGCCCCCGTTTTCCTCCCCGCCGCTCTTACCATCGCGGAATACATAAGCAGTCTTCATCCGGGCAGAGGGCACCGGTCTGAGATAGCAGTTGTCAATCTGGTTCAGGTTCGTCTGGATTTTCCCTGCCGTAAACTGTGCTGCATTGACCACCTTCTGGTACTTCGCATTTTTTTCCAGTCTCGACTTGACCGCCTGACGGATGGAGATGACCAGCGGGATCTCCTCGCCGATGACATCCCTTACCTTTGCGATGTCATCCATCAGCGCATCCCAGAGGGTATCATCTGCCACGGTATAGTCCGTATTTTTCCCGCCCTCCTTTAACAGTGCATACAGCTTGGAATAGCGGTACGCATCAATCTCCGGTACGACCTGCTCTTTCTGGAAAAGACTCACCACACGGGTTGCGTTTGCGATAAAATTCGTCTCGTTGACGTCCATCGCATCCAGCTGGAAGGACGTGCCCCTGTCCTGGGTCATGGTGTAATCCTCAAATTTCAGGGTCACGGAGCCATCCGGATAACCTTTGTCCCTGTCATAATCCTTTAAGCCGGTCACTTCCATCTGCGGCATTTTTACCTTGTTGCCGCCGTCATACTGCACCTGTCCTGCGTTCGCATCCATCCAGTTTGAGGTCAGCGCCGCCTCTGCCGCGTTGTCCAGGATGGTCTGGAGCTGTACCGCATACTCTAATGTGTTTAATGCCATCTCTTTTTTCCTCCCCTTATGCCATGTATTTCTCAATCTCGGACTTCATATTTGTCCCGGACTGGCTGCCGTTGCCGCCCTGCGGCGTCTTGCCTGCCAGACGCTTTTCCACCTGCGCCTGCACCGCAGCGTCAAACTTTGTTTTAAAGGCGTCTGCATTCGCCTTGGTGGCCTTTAAGTCGCTGCCAAGGAGCATGTCCAGAAACTCTGCCGGGATCTGCTTTTCTGCCAGCACCTCACGGGCATCCGCCCTCAGCTCCCGGCGGGCAATGTCCGCTTCCCGTTTTGCCATCTTCTCCTCTGCCTGCTCCTGCTCATACTTTGCCTTGGCATCCTTGTCCATACCTGCCACCTTCAGGGCTTCCGCCACCGCTGCTTCCTGCGCTACCTTCTGGCGTTCGATCAGGTCGTCCACATATGCCTGGTCATAGGTCTTCGCCGCAGCTTCCGGCTTCTCCTGCACCGTGCCCTCTGCCGCTTCCTGTTTTTCCCCCGTTTCAGCGGCGGTTGTCGTTACTGTTTTTTCTTCTGCCATTTGGTTGTCCTCCTAAAAATTTGTATATAAAAAGGACTACACGTTTTGCGTGTAATCCCTTTCCTACCATTATTCACAATTTGCACCACGGCGGTGGCAACGGTCCATACCACTCCGGTCTGATTTTCTTCATCGGGATCCCTTTCTCAAGGCATTCCCGGATCGCCTCTTTTATTTCTTCATCCGTATAAAGTTCCGTTACACAGTAATCATCCCAGTCAAACTCCCCGAACCTTTCATCATATGCATCATATAGATCCAACAGTTCCTGATATTCCGGTGGAATTTCACGCTTTCTTCTCAGAACTTCCGGTATCTCCATCACTGATCACCTCCAAAAATTTCCTGTACGCTGACGGGAAACATTCCTTTAATGCCTCCTGCTTTTGCAGATCCTGCGATAATTCGGCTTCTGCAAAATGTGCCCACGCCTCTGCCGGGAAATAATCCGGCGATGCTTCCCAATATTCTGGCTGGTGCCTATATTTCACATGGAGTCTTCCCTTTGTGGCACCGCTCATTATATCGCTCAAAGAATGGAGCTTTACATCTGCACTGCAGGCTTTCGCCAGTTCCCTCCAGCCTTCTTTTTTACTGCCATACTCCTGCACATAGGCTTCAATCAGCATATCCGCTTCTTCCTGCAGTATATCCGCAAACCCACTCTCCGCCGACGGATTGCCCAGCATACTGTCCAGATAGTGCCCAATCTCATGATATAAGGATGTAAAACGTCCCCTCTTATCATGTGCGGCTGCATCCACGTCTACCCGGATTCCTACTTTTTTCTCATTGTTATAAAAAGCACTGTTCCCTTTTGGCTTTAGGTTAATGAATTTAATATCATCATAATGCTCCAGCAGATATTTTGCAACAGGGGAATCATTATTCTCCACTTGCGTGCGGATCTCTTCTGCATAGGGGATCCCAGATAAAAGAACCGGCGTTTTTAAGTCAGTCAGTTCATCATGAAGAAATTCTAATCCCTTCTTTACTTTTTTCAACCCATCCCCTTCTTTTCCTTCCACATATGTACCATACCACTGCTTGTAGGTCATATCTGCCGGGACTTCATAATATTTCCCCGCCCCGTCCTTCGCGATCCGGCTGGTCGTTTTCTTTTTCTCCTCTTCCCCCGGGAACCAGACCACCGTAGTGCTGCGGCAGTTCGGGTGCATCGGCGGGTAGTTCTTCCCCGGCATGGCGTCCCTGACCTTGAAGTGTTTCCCATCCAGCTCCCGGCATATCTCACTGGTCTTCCCGTCCAGCGTTGCCAGAAATTCATACCATTCCACGCCGCATTCCTCGTAGGCGTCCTTTGTCGCCTGCTCATAGATATACGCCGTCTCCGTCCTTACAAGGCGCTTTGCGGCGCTGTAGGCAACACCCATCCTGTCCCGGATCCGCGCCGCCATCCGCTCCAGGCTCTCGCCCCGGATCAGCCCGACCACCAGATTTTCCCGGAGGTCTTTTGCAAAATGTTCGCAGTGCTGGTACAGCGTCTTGGAAAAATTCCGGCGGTCATACCGGTTCAGGATTGCACGGTCAACCGCCTCACCGGAAGGCTTCACAAAATCATACCCGACCCCCACATGCTGCTGTGTGTTATACACCTGCCTGTAATAGCCATCCTCATATTCGCTGTGCAGGTACTCATACAGGTTCTGCTGGTTTTTATCATACAGGTCCACCAGTTTCCGCTCGATCTCGACCTGCCTAAGCTCCAGATAGGAGATCTGCCCGCGCTTTGTATACGCCGCCATCCTGTCTTCCAGCTCCTTATGCTGCTTTTCCAGCGCTTCAATCACTTCCTCCGGCAGCGTCCCCTTCCCTGCCCGGATCTTTTCCCGCAGCTCCATGGACTCCCGGATCATGCCCTGCCAGTCGATCTTCCTAAAATCTGCCCCGCGGATCAGCTGCCGCGCCTCCGCAATGGAAATATTCTGCTGGTCTGCAAATTTCCCATACAGTTTTTCAATTTCCTGCTGGATCTCCTTTGCCGCCTGCGCATACAGCGCCTTCTGGTTCTTCTGCAAAAACTTCTCCGCGTTATTGACATCCCTTGCCTTGTCTTTCAGGACGCGCTTATCCCAGTATCCTTTCTCCTGCCTTTTCCCCATGGTTTACCGCCTGTCATACCACTGCCATCGGTATCTGCTCCTCATCGGCAGCCTCCTGCCGGATTCGCAACAGCTCCTCCTGCGCATCATCGACGATTGAACCCGGCAGCATCCCCAGCTGCGTCTCATGGGACACGATCCCCTCCACCTGACGCGCATTGTTGATGATGTCCGCATCGTTGTCGATGAAATTCCTCTCGTATTTCTGCTCCACGCTGTCCGGGTCCCAGTCCTTGTTCATCTTTGTGTTCAGGTATTCCGTCAGCATTTTGATCAGCTTCGTCTGGGCAGACCGGAAACAGTTTTCCTTCATCAGCGCCAGCTCCTCCACCCCGATCAGCTTGTACTTGATCGCGATCCCAGAAAGGTTCCCGGCAAAGCTCTCGTCCGACAGCGCCGGTACCTGCGCCAGAAAGAAAATATCTTTATACAGGCGGTTTTTATAGTTCTCCGTTGCCGTGTCATTGACATTTTTGACCAGCCACCCTGCCTGCCCGTTCTCATCCAGCATCAAAAGCTTGTTTTTGCGGAAGTCCCGGACCGCCCTTGCGCCGTCCTCTTCGCTGTCGTCCCCGGTCAGTCCCGCCTCCACGATCCCGCTTGCGCCCTTGATCCACAGGTAGGCATCGGTAAAATATTCCATGTCATTGCCAGTATCCGACTGTGCCTTATCATACGCATCCACAAGGGACGTATGGGGTTCATAATCCCCCTGCTGTTCCTCATTGTTCCAGAACACGATCACCGGGATGTCCCCCATCAGGTGCGCTTCCTTCGGGTTCTCCGGCAGCGGCATATAGTTTTGTGCACCATTTTCCCGCTTGAAATGGTAAATAAACGTATCATCATACACATCCGCATACTCACACAGCAGCGTGTTGTCGATGTCATAATCTGCCCAGATATGGACCGCCGCCTCCAGAAACTCATCCAGCGACGCAGAATAGACCGGGATGATCGTTTCCGCATCCATCTTTTTGATCCGCAGATCGCCATTTTCATTCAGGAACATCAGCAAAAACCCGATCCCCTTTTTGCTGGCTTCCTTGGATACTGCAAAATTCAGGCTGTCGATATAATTTTTCTGAAACAGGTCTTCTAACGCCTCCTGATACTCATTGTCCTCCACGATGTATCCCAGCGGCTTCCCCGCAAAATAGCTGGTCGCCATGTTCGTGATATAGCGGCAAAACCCGTGCGCCAGCCTGTTGTTCGGCTTGCCGTCCGTCATCGTCCGCTTTAAGATCTCCGTCTCTACCTCATAGTATTTCTGGTCACGGATAAAACGCGGGACATACTCCTTTTTGAACCGTTCGACCAGTTTTGTCAGAAATTCCGGTTCCAGCACCTGATCCCTGTGAAATTTATACATATCTCCTCCTACAGCCCGAGCCGGCTCTTTTTCCCGACCCTTGCTTTCCGTTTTCCTTTCACGTCCCCGTTGAGCAGCTCTACAAATCCGGTCAGCGTATCTTCCGCGTCGTCATGGTCATTTTTGCCCTTACGCTGGTACCTGCTGACATGCTGCGCAAAGGCAGGCCACCGCTGTTTCCAGTCTGAGGGCATGATGACCTGCTCCATCACGTTGGATGCATTCGTCAGGATCCTCGTGCGCTTGTTTTTGGACTGGTGGAACCATGTGACCGAACATTTATGGCAGTGCAGCTCCTTTAAGTGCCGGATCACGTTGCGGGCAAAGCCCCTGCCGCCATTGTTCGACTCTATGAGGCATTCCCGCACGCCCGCAGCCTGCAGCCGCCGCGCCGTCTCCGGCTCCGTTACCTCCATCGGCTCATCTGTATAGTAAATATCTGTCACATAACCATAACGACCGATCTGCCCGCCTGAGATACTGCACAGGCTGTCAGCCCCTTCGTCCGCCGTATCCGTATAGTTTAAGAATTTCTCGAATTTGTCCGGATCCAGCACGTCATAGGTTTTGAACTCCCCATACAGCGCGCCCTTCTTGTCCACGGGCACCTGCATATAGTTCGCGCCCCAGATCTCCTCATCCAGCGTCTCCCGCTTCTGCTGCAGGTCTTCTGTCGGGTACAGGTCCTCACAGGTGCTGACCCCTTCCGGGCCATCCTCCGTAAGCGCCGGGATCTTTAACTCATAACACTGGTCCGGGAACTTCTCCATAACACGCCCGGCAAGGTCATCCGTCGCCCACCGGGTCAGCACGATGATGCACAGCGCCCCCGGGAGCATACGGGATGACAGCGTATTTTTAAAAAAGTTCCAGTGCTTTTCCTTCACGGCGTCATTGACCGCTTCCTCCGCGCTCTTGATCGGGTCATCTATGATGATGATATTGCCGCGCATACCGGTCAGCGTACCGTCAAAGCTGGTGGCAAGGTAGCTGGTATAGCTCCCTTCAAGGCTCCACTTCATAACGCTGCTGTCCCCGTACTTTACTTTCAGCCCTGGGAAAAAACTGCGCGTCACATAGGATTCCTCCCCCGGCGTCTCTTCCTCCAGGATCATGTCCTTTGCTGTCCGGGAGAACTCCGGCGCGATGATCCCGTTATAGGACACCGTGATTACCTTGTTCTTCACATCCTGTCCATAGCACCAGTTCACAAAGTTCGCCAGCGTGTAGGATTTCCCGAATCCGGGCGGCAGGTTGATGATCAGGTATTTGATCGGTTTCCCCGTCTTTTCACTGACCAGCCGTTTCTCATAGGCCGCCTGCAGTGTGCTGCACAGTGTTCCCTGATACTCCCGCCCCGGTTTATAGAAATCCGGTTTCCGCAGCTCGCAGAATGTCCGGAAATCCTTCCGCCCTGCTGCAAGGTTTTTGTCCCTGACGGAATCCCTTTTATTTAATTGCTCCTTAAACTGCTCCGCCAGACTGCCATTCATCGTGTTTAAACCTCTTTTTAAGCAATTTAAAAAGGAGCTTTAAGCCCCTTTAATGATAGATTTCCCTTGATAATTCCAATGCCGCAAGGTCATGCTCTCTCCGCATTGTCTCTGCGGTCACTGCCATAATCCCGGATACTGCACGGTACTGCCGCTGCTTCTCCGTCTTATATTCCCGACGCCGCGCTGCACTTTCCCGCTTCCGCCGCGCCTTTTCCTCGGCATATCCTGGCAGCGTTTTTAAATACGCCGATATGCTCTGCCGGGAAACCTCCAGAAGCACCGAAATGTCCCCGACCCGCAGGCCGTCATTCCAGTACGCCGCAGCCTTCTCTTTCCAGCTTTCCATTTCTGTCCACATCCTTCCGGGCGCAGTAAGGCTACTGCATGTTTTTCTACCACCTTAAAAACCGCTTTAACCGCCTTAAACAGCCCTTTGATTCCTCTTTGTGCCACAATCCCCTGCCTGAGCCATAAAAACGGGAAATACGCCCGTTTTTCCCTACTGTCTGTCACTGCATCCGCGTCAGCTCTTTTTCCGTGTTTTCTGCCAGCTCCAGAAGCTTTGCAGCAATCTCCGGGTAGTTCTGTCCAATCTCTGAAAACACCTTTTCCTTCAGCAGGTCCATCGCCACATGTACCGCACCCTGTTCCTTGCGCGCTTCGATCTTTAACTTCTCGTTGGATACCTGCGCCCGCTGGAGCGATGCGATGCTCTTTGCCGCCTCCGTGCGCTGCTTTGCATCCATGCTGTCATCTACCAGCGCCTCCATGATGATCTGGCTCGCCAGAAGGTTATTTGCCTCATGCAGCTCCGTTGCCGGACGGTCTACGTTATCCTCCGCAAGGAGCTTTGCAAACTCTTTCGCAACCCGGACGCTCTCAAACTTGTTTAAAAATTTCCTGCCGTACCGTCCAACACTGGAAAGATGGACTTCCTCCCCCTGCCCTTTTAACCACTCTGACACCTCTTCATAGGTATCACCGGCCAGCAGGCGGTTCTCCACTTCCTTTTTCAGTTCCGGCGGCAGGCTGTCAATCTTTCCGTGGCTCCTGTTCTTCTGCTCCATCAGTCAACCCCCGCAACATCCGGACCGTTGCCCTCCAGATAGTCCGTCCCCTCCGGGGACAGGCGCACGATGCACCGGCTGATCCCCAGCCTCCTGTTCTCCACCATCTCCTTGTGCACCAACCCTTTGCCTTCCAGATAATCCACCTGCCGCATCAGTTCCTGGTCCGTCAGGTCATGGCCGGTCTTTCGCAGCGCCGCCTTCAATACCGGTGTACCGGCGCCGTAAGGCTCTGCCTCCCTGCACAGCTCCATGATCTCCCTGCGCACGATTTCCTTTTCTGCCACGTTTAAAATCTCATTCATCGATGATGACCCCCATATCCTCAATATCGCCTTCCGCAAGGTTTACCCCCGCAGGCGTCAACCAGATCGTTCCATCCAGCCAGTTGTCCTTGTTCACTTCCACATGGATATACCGTTTTCCCTCGCCGCCCAGGTAATAGATTGCCTTCTGGAGTTCCTCCTCCGTCACAAATCCCCTTATCCTGAGGTAATTTTTCAGGACGGCAATCCTGATGTCCGTCCCGTAGTTCTGATATAACTTTTCAATTACGTCACCGCGGAGCACCTTGCGCTCCGCGACCTGCATTTCATTCACCTGTTCTCCCCCACCTTCCTCTCGATCTTATCGAGTCTTCTATCCACACCTGCAAACCCGTTTTTGATCACGTCCAGCGATTTGGTCATATTCTCCATCCTCTCAGAGATCCTGTCCATGTTCAGCATCAGGATGCTTTCCCGCTTCTCCGCCTCTTTCCGGAGCAGCTCCTCCCTGCGCTGCGCCTCCTGCCTGAGCAGCTCTTCCCGCTGGGCATTTTGCGCGATCAGCATATCCTCCCGCTCCCGGATCGTCCGGTTTGCCGCCTCTATTTTCTCCTGTGCATCCCGGTAGGTGGCCTCGATCTGCCGCCTGCAGTCCTCATATGCCGCCGTTACCTTCTTGTCGCTGTCCTTATCCTTCCGCAGGAAGTGCATCACGAAAAGGATCAGCAGCGTCGCCGTCACGCCCAGGTCAATGACCAGTTTTACAATCTCCGTCACCGTGATTCCCTCTGCCATCCCACTCTCCTAAAGATAAAAAAATTACAGTGTCCGGGTTTCCCCTTTCACTGTAATCTTATCACACGCCTATTCCTTTGTACTTTCCACGAAAGACAAATTTCTGGAACGTCAGTTCCTGTAATTTTCCTGCTGGAATGCCACCGCTTTTACTGCTGCACATGCCGCCCAGGCGGCAACTCCCCATATCAAGAGCACAACCTTTATCATAGGTACCATCCTTTCATCCACATTTTTTCTCCGACCGCAACACCCCGTCCAGCGTAATGCTAACCTTTTCCCCGTTGCTGCCATCATTCACAATAGTCACAAGACCGTAATACACACGTTTTTTCTCACCATCCCAGACCTCGACCGTCCCAACCTCCTGCGGATGCTCCTGCTCAATTTTCTCAAACACCCGTATTTTGGATTTCCACAGCTCCCTCTGCCTGGTGTCCATATGCACCATTGTATAAGTGTTTAATAACAACGTCCCCAATGCCGCCAGACAGATGATCGTCCACCACAGCTTCAGCGTACATTTTCCTTTTTCCATAACCTTACGCCTCCAAAATATCCTTGATATAGTCATACTGCTCTGAGATCTTATAGCTTTCATCCCCCCGCTCCCTGACCATCTCATCAAATTCCCTGAGCCGTACCGCCAGCCTCAACGCTTTTGCCACCCCGATTGCCTCCGGTGTCGGGGAACTTCTCTTTTTCATCCCCAGCATGATTCCAACTGCCTTGTGTAGATAAAGATCGCTGACAAGGCTTTTCTTCCTGAAAGCATTGAACTCCCTAAGTGCGTCATCAATGAATTTCCTGCGGTTCATCCTTGTCTTATCCGGCGGGAGTATGCCATCCGCCTGAAGCTTTTTCTTGATTGCCGCCCGCTCCGCCTTCTCCTTATTTGTCATTCTTTTTGCCATCGTTCTTTATAACCTCCGTTCCTGTCTGCTACCAATCAACGCAATACTTTAAACTTCTTCTTTCTTTCACAGTACGGCATCTCTGTTTCATGATACCTAACATTGACCGATACCAACCCACGCGACATGTCAATCCCATTTATCCTTGTTACCAGCCCCTCGAAACTCTTTCCTTTTTCATCCCGCAGCAAAATCTTGCCGAATGGTTTTATAACTTCTGTCTCCGCATTATGATTGATTTCTATACAAAAGGTACCGTGTATCATTTTCCCTTTTTCTTCTTTTTCAAACAGAAGACAGTTTTTCTTATTCGCACAACATGTTCCCCCTTGCGTATAATGTCTTTTACAAATCAGGCACTCATGTTCCATCCATTTTATCCCCCGCTGCTCTTACGTCTCAAAAGTTCGAGCATCAATTCCCTCGGGTTTGCCTCATAATGCTCTATTTCTGCCTTTGTCTGCTCAATAAAGCGCACCGCAGCGCCCCACTTCGGGCTATTCGATACTTCATTCCGGTATTCCCGGATTTCTTCCCAGCTGATGATCCCTTTATCCACCAGCAGCCGCAAAAGCGCCTGCAGGTCAATCCCCGTCTGGAGGATCAGGGCCTTATTCTTCAGGTCCTCCGCCGCGCCGTCCAGATCCGAAAGCTGGTTTGTCTTTAACATGGTGTATCTCCTTTCAAATCCCCAGGTCCGCAAAGGACATCTGGCCGGGCAGCTGCCCGCCACGGCCCAGTTTGTCCCCCACGATCTTGTATATCGTGCTTTTAGATACCCCGTACTTCTTTACAAGCTGATCCACGTTGCTGCCGTCAAACTCCCTGTAAATCGCATTATAAGTGCGGTTTTTGAGCAGTTCACGCCGCTGTGGGATGTAGATGCTCGTCCCCCCGTAGGTATCCGACAGCCTTAACAGGTTGTCGATCCCAATGACCTCCGCATACTGCCGGTGCTGTTCCTGGAGGTCATCCAGCGTCAATTCTTCATTCTTTTTTGCCATCAAAACCTCCTTCCCGGCGATGCCGCTACTTTGACGTCTCCGACCTCTTTCTGGCAGCCAACGCCTTCAAGCCTTCAATGACACGGCTGGCGGTCTTTCTGGTCATCCAGCGGGAATCATCCAGCCCATATTGTTTTTTCACAAATCCGTCCAGACGCTTCTTATCCGGCTTCCCGTCCTCCAATACCCATTCAAGCTGTACCATCAGACATTCTATGTAACGCTCCTGCCTCCAGCTGATCCGGTCACCTGCCGCATAGCCCTTTTTCCCCTCCAGGGCGTCGATCACCTTCACTGCCTCCATGACCGTCAGCTCCTTCAGGCTCTGCTTTTCCGTCAGCAGGCTGACATATTCGTGCAGCAGGTCATCGTCCATCCCAAGCTCCCGCGCCAGTACATGGATCTTCCGTTGCTGTGCCGTTGTGACCTTATTCATGACGCCCTCCTATTCTGCCGGATCAGAGAGTTCCTCCCGGTTTGTTTCATACCAGAAGGTATCCTCCTTTTTCAGGGTTCCGCCGACTGAAAGGATCGTCTTCTCATCATAGGTCTTTAAGATGTCCTTGTTTACGCTTTCCTTTACCGTAATACAGTCCCCCATCCCGTACTTTTTCAGGGTCTTGATCACTTTTTCCACCTGCTTCGGAAGCATCAGCTTGGTGGACAGCCGGAATCCTACTTTACCAAAATCCATTTCTCGGCTCTTGCCCTTTAACTCTGCCTTATTCAGCGTCACAAACTCCTTGACCTGCAGCTCCAGCTTCTTGATGTCATCCCGGTACGGCACAGCCTGCTCCGCCGCCTGCTCCTTGATGTCTGCGATCTTCTTTCCCATGTCTGCCTCGATCAGCTCCAGCTCGATCTCATTGTCGCGGATCATCTTCAATGCCGCATTTACCTCGTCCCAGCTTTTCAGGGACGGTTCCTCCATCCTTTTCCTTGCCATTTTTCTTCCTCACTTTCCATGTTCCCGCTCCATCCGGGCGGACATCTGCAGAACACCCTCCGCATATCCGGACATCCCGTATCCCAGTTTCCCATAACGGGCGACCGAAGTGCTGTCCCCGTTATACTTCATCAGGACCATCCCCGGTTCCCCATACTCCTCAAACAGCTCCGCCAGATAGTCTGCCGCCACGGTCATGTTCTGTCTCGGGTCATACAGGTCCGTGACTCCCAGCTCCTCCATCCTGTCCCGGTGCCATTTCTCTGACACCTGCATCAGCCCCTCACAGCCGCCGTTGCTGGCGTCCTCTTCGTACCGGCTCTCATGCCAGGCGATCGCCTGCAGGAGCTCCGGGCAGATGCCATAAGCCCCGCCGATCTCTTCCGCAAGCGCGTACACCTCGCTGTCAGCCATTGCCTGCGCCTGTACCGGCGCTGCAAGCATCAGGGCGGCGCACACCGCCGCCGCAATCCTTTTTTTCATGTCCACCATCCTTCCTGTCCGCTCTGCATTTCCACGGGCTTGCGACCGTCCCCTTGCGGGGGCTGCATTAGACAGGGGCACAAGGCCCCTATGCTCCGATGTTCATGTCCCTCATTACTTTTACAATCCCAGCTTTGTCGATCTTTCCGTACACTGCCGCCGTGTTTACGAACACGTTTACCGCACCGCGCAGCCCATAGTTGGTGTGGGCAATCCCGGACAGCAGCCCCAGCGCACCTTCATCCAGCCCGTAGGGTCCGAAGATGTTCCGAATGTCATCCGCCGTCAAGCTGTTCGTCAGCACCTGCTTACGCATGCCGACACGGGAAAACAGCTGTGCAAAGTCCGCCTTCCCGCTTCCCCGCAGCTTGCTGTAGATTTCTTCATTCCCGACCAACGCTATCCCGATGCCGGATTCATCTGACACGCAGCGCAGGTGGTTTAATGCCCGCACGGTCAGGTGCTGTGCCTCGTCAATCACCAGCACCCTGCCGCTGTTACGGAGCTTTGCGACGATCTCGCGGGTGATCTTCCGGTCGCCCCGCTCCCGGACGCCCAGCTGCTCTGCGATCAGCTCGTTTACCCCGGTCACACTGGCGTAGGTCGGGGAAATCGTAATGCCCAGCGCAAGGCTATTGCGCTTCATGTACTCACGTACCGCAAAGGTCTTGCCCACCCCGGCGTCCCCGTATACTACCGCCACCGTCCCGCGCAGATGTGCGTATGCGATCGCATTTGTGACGGTGCGGCTGACAGAGGTTTCCACAAAATCCGGCTCCTTCGGTGTGACCGCTTTCTTCTCATGGATCTTTGCCAGCTCCTGCACCTTCGGGATGATGGCGTGTGGCGTTTTATACGACCCTGCCAGGAAGCTGCTGACCAGCCCGCCGGAAACGCCCAGCTCTGCGGCAACCTCCACCTGCTTCCTGCCGTTTTCCTCCATGTACTTCTTTAAAAATGCAACTGCCTGTTCGTAAGTCATCGTGAGTTCTTCCATTGTCCTCTCTCCTTATCCTTCTTTTACTTCACGCAGCCGTCTGACTGCATCCGTGTAATCGATCGACTCTGCCTGACCGCCGCCAGCCGCCTGTGCCAGCCGTTTTTCCTGCGCCTGCTTCAGCTCTATGATCTTTGTAACCAGCTTTTCGCCGCCCTCTTCGAGGTTCTTCTCTGCCTCCCACATCATCATCTGCAGCTCGTTCTGTGCCTGCTTCACGTTCTGCTCTCTCCAGTCCTTTACCGTGCGCTCGTATTTCCGCTGCTCCTTCATGGCAGCCGCCACCTCTTCCTTCTTCGCAAAGTAGCTTAAGGATGCCACCTGCGTCGCCGTGCAAAGGAACCGGTCCTGCTCATCGTATACACGCACCTCCTGCAGGTTGTCCGGGTCATACCGCAGGTAGACCTTTTCCCCAAAATGGTAGAAGTTCAGATCCTGGCTGTTATACGGAATCTTCTGCCCATGCAGCTTCAGGGATACCCCTTCCCGCCCGACCTTCTGCATCCGGGTATTCCGCAGCATCATCAGGTTTAACTGGTCTGTGGTCGCCACCCGCTTCTCCACCAGACAGTCCGCATATACCTGATCCGGCGTCCTTCCGCGCATCCCGACGCCGTTGTGCTTGTGTTTGTTAAAAATGCCTTCTATGTACTTGTCAACAAACTGCACAAACTCCGGGAGCATCGTGAAGTTTTCCGCATCCTTCCCGGTCTTTTTCAGGCGCTCCGGGCGTTCCATGATCGTCCCGCCCGTATACCCCTCAAACATCCGGGAAAAATCTTCCTTTACGTCCCGGAATGCCCGTTCAATGATCTTTGCCCGCGCGTTCCGTACCATCGCAGTCCTAAACTCAATGCCTAAGTTGTCCAAGATCGTCGGCGCTTCGTGTTCCGTGGTAGCCGCCGCTTTCCGGAAGCCCCTGCCCCCGATGTCAAAGGTCAGGAACTCACGCCCGTTATCCGAAAGGATCTGCTTCGGGATCCCATACTTTTCGATCCCGCGCCGCAGGGCGATCAGTGTGGCGTCTGAGCATGGGTTCATGGTCACATACCAGCCCATGAACTTCCTGCTCCGGACGTCCTGAAAGGCGGTAAGGTATACGCGTACCGGCTTTTTATGCTCCCCATCGTTGACAAATACATCAAAGGTGTGGTTATCGCAGACCCAGATGTCATTGCTGTAAAAGTCTGCCTCATCGTATTTGCGGCGGATAAACGGCAGCATCTTGTCCTTCAGCGCCTTTTCGCCCTGCCTGCAGTAGACCACTACCGCAGGCGGGATGCTCCGCATGATCTCACGGGTAAAGGTATTGCTCGCCGCCAGCGGCAGGTATTCCGCTTCCTTCCCTTCATGCCTGATCCATGTCTCCGTCATCCTCATACACTTGGCAACCGTTTTCTGGGACTCATCCAGGTAATAGCTGCTGAAGATATCAAATACCTCCGGCGGGATCGCCCTGTGGTGGTTCTTATGCTTGCCCCTCCTGTCGATCAGCGCCGCCTCCCCCTGCTCCCGCAGTGCCTGCGCCTGTCTCTGGAGGATCCGGACTGAAAAGCGGAACTCCGGGTACTTCTTACTGATGTAATCAACAAACTCTTCGTCCCGCTCCTTCTTGGGGCCGCCCATTTCCCGGTATTCCTTCCATTCGTCAAGGATGTTCTTCCACTTGGCAACTTCCTGCCGCTCCTCCCGGCTCATCTCCTCCAGCGTGACCGCCTGCAGCTTTGGCTTCGGTTCTGGCGGCGGAGGGTTCAGCTTTCTCTGTCGGTTGATGTACTTTTTCTGTACCTTGGGTTCGCAGGCTGCGAGGGGGATTCGGTAAGAGATTCCACCAGTACCACCGCCTGATGCTCCAGCAGTCTCCTCCGCTCTCAATTTTCCCATACCTATCAGCTTAACGACATATCTTCTGCAGCATCCCCGAAGCTCTGCATACTCCAGCACTGTTAAATATTCCATAAATTAATCACCTTCTTCTTTACAGCTCAGTCAAGTTCTGGTACACTTGATTTGAGTTCTTTTATAACTTCTTTACGAAAAGTCGCGTTCTCTGCTACAGAAGGCGGCTTTTTTAATCTTCTGTTTATTCCCGTCCGGTAATCTGAACATCTTGAACATCCATTGCCGAAGCGATTTTCATTACCGCTTCAGTTAACTCAAAATCATCTACCAACTTCAGTAAAGAACATACAACTACCGCAAAATCCACGCCATTCACATTCACTAAAGAAACGGTTGCTTTATTTTCGTTCCCCTGTCTCTGCAAAGATACTACGACCGCTTTTTCGCGCATTTCCTTGTTTCCATCCGCATCCGTAACGACTACATTTACATATTTTTTCATTGGTTATCCTTTCTGACCTGCCTCATCGGTGCCGGTAGGTCATCCCCGGCAGACAGGGGACTGTACCCCTGTTTCGGCTGTTTATTGACTTCTCAGTGCTGCCCTTTCTTGTTTATAAAACAACACAATTCAGATAACTTATCTAACTTTTCACTTGCTGCTTCCATCTCATTTTTTTCCAGAAGCAGAACAGTTTCCATAAGCTGTTCTATTACATTCCTTTTTATACGCGCCGCCGCGTTGCACACACGCATAGGGCTATCCGGTTCACTGCTTTTTCTCATCATGCACAATTCCGAAATGTACTTCTGGTAATCAACTTCTCCCGCTGTTCTACTTGTAAGACAGGTCAAGTCTTCAGTAGGTCTTAATGTTTCATCAATTCTTTCTTTTCTAAGCACTTCCCCACATGCAATTACCACCGGCGAATCTTTCAAGATGTCTTCAAGACTTTCTGTCGCCTCCTTAATGACATCGATCAACAATGTACTTGTTCTTCTTTGATTCTCTGCAAATGATTTGATTATCTCTTCATCCATGTATTTATCCCTTTCTGGCCTGCCTCATCAGTAGCGGGCGGCCAATCCCGCCAAACAGGGGATTTTCCCCTGTTTCGGCTGTTTTCCTTTACCCTCATATCCCTCCCCATGCTATAATCCATATACAGACCCCCGCCAGGATCGAGTCTATAGAAGGGAGTACCATATGCGGAGATTCCAAAAACCTTTCACTGGGGAACGTTATCTTTTGAATCTCAACACAGGTGAAATTCATGATCTTGATGCAGAAACACCTCAATGCCATATTGATGAAATCGATCCAGACCATGTATACAACTGTGACAGTTATATGGGGGCTGAAATAAAAGCCGTGATTGCAGATCACTATAACCCCAATGGCTGCCATTACTGCAACTGTTCAAGAGATAAGGGATAAATTCCCTCACGGGCTGCAGTTCTTAATAGCTGCAGCCTTTCTTCTGGCACTTCACTTTTTAACGATTCCGCAACTTCTTCTGACGATTCACGCAATCTCACCATATGCCAGATAGCTTCCGCAAACTCATCCGGGTCTGTAATTGCTTTATATACCTCAAAAAGTGTCACCCAGATGTTCCTCCTTTCTGGCCTGCCTCATCAGTGGCGGGCGGCCGGTCCCGCCAGACGGTGGAAGCTCCACCGTTTCGGCTCCATTCTAAATATGTAAGTTTTTTTTCGTATTGAACTGCTTTTTCTGAAAAATTTTAAGATTTTTTATATCCTACCCAGCAATGCCAAATCTTCAAGCACCGCACCCAATACAGCCATGGACCATATCAGCGCACCTATAGACAATGCAGCCAGTACCATCCATATATCATCATTCATCTTTCGCATCTTCCACCAAATCCTCCATCGTACAGCCCAGCATCCTCGCGATCGCAAGACCTAAGATCATGTTCGGGATCTTCGTCCCCCTCTCAATCTGGGCAATCATAGGTTGAGCCAGTGACAGGTTTTCCGCCATCTGCTTCTGTGTGATTCCCAGCTTTTCCCGTCTGTTCTTTATATTCATACCAATATTCATCTTTTTCCCTTTCCTCCTTATATATAACTGTGGTAATATTCGTATATAAAAATATAACCATAGTTATTATATCCCACAAAAGTTGGATTGTAAAGTTAAATCCTACATTTGTTGTATTTTTTATGATCGGAGGTAATCTATGTACTCTGCAGAAGAAATTGCAAAAAAAATAAACCTCATCTTAAAAGATAAAGGTTTATCACAAAAGGAAATGCTAGAAGCGTGTGAGTTGAACAAAAATACCGTATCATCCATGCTTTATAGAAATTCGATCCCTAGAGCAGATAATCTTGCGAAAATCGCCGACTATCTTGAATGCTCTGTTGATTACTTACTCGGCAGAGATACTCCTACATTTGTTGGATCATCAGTTTCTCAAACCTCTCCGTTCCTTACAAAATTTTTGCAACTTGATAATAAAGACCAGAATGAAATCCTTGCACTCATAGAGTATAAATTAAAATTTACCCTAACGGAAACATCATCCCCTTCCACAGATGATTATTTAAACCTTGCTTAAATTCTTTTTAATTCAAGTTTAAAACAATCATAACTTTATATCGAATTGCATGAGTAACATCTTTCTTCTCAATATTGTATGAGTTACTCAACCATACTCATCAAAATATTTTCTAGTGGGGAACTCTTGTGAAATATATTTAATAAGGAAGTCATACTATTTCATAAAGTATTCCGTATGGTTCCCCACTTGTTTTATCTTTTTCTATATTTTCCTTTATTTATAAGCTTTACACGGTGGGGAACCATCACCAATCATCACTCCTCTCAGTTCCCCACCTCGTGAATCCATAAATTTTTAGAACTTTAAACCTTTTAAACCTTTTCTTTAAAACCCGCTTAAAATCAGCACTTTCCAAGTTTAAAATTTTTAAAGTATTTTGATTTCAAAAAAGACAGGAGCAAAGCCCCTGCCTTAATACACTTTTTCCCTATCCACCTAAAATGACACTTTTCCCTGTTCATCCCTCCAATTTTCCTTATATATTCGGGGTTTTTCGTCTTTTTTCGGTATTTCTCACTTCACCTCTTTTATGTCATTCTTTCTATCTGTAAACACCTGCTCCATCCCCTTCGTCACGTTCCGGGGCGTGCATCCTCCCAGCATCACAGCTGCCAGGAAGATGCAGGCCATCCTGACTCCGGCACATTTCATAAGCATTTTTCTAATGCTGTTCATGCTCCTTTGCTCTCCTGTAAAATCTGCTCCAGCGCGTCCAGATCTTCCTGCTTCGTAGCCCAGCTTGTTGCAAAACGCACCGCTGCGCCTCCTCCTTCCAGCTCTTCCCAGATTTCAAAGCTCACTTTCTGTTCCAGCATTTTTCTCTGTGCTGCATCCAGAACTGCAAACTGCTGGTTTGTCGGCGAATCCAGCCACAGGGGACAACCGTTTTCCACGAGTATCTTTTTCAGTTTCATCGCCATATCGATGGCATGCTCCGAAATTTTCAGATAGAGCCCGTCCGTAAACAGCGTTTCAAACTGAATCCCCAAAAGACGGCCTTTTGCAAGAACCGCCCCCTGCTGTTTCATCAGCGTAAAAAATCCCGGAATCGTATTTTTTCCCGGAAATACAACGGCCTCACCAAACAACGCTCCTACCTTTGTCCCGCCGATATAAAACACGTCGCAATTCAGCGCCACATCCTTCAGCGTCACATCCGTATCTCTTGCCGCAAGCCCGTATCCCAGACGCGCTCCGTCCAGAAACAGCGGGATACTGTATTCATCACACACCCTGCGAAGCGCCTCCAGCTCTGCCTTCGTATAGAGCGTGCCGAATTCTGTCGGATGAGAAATATATACCATACCAGGCTGAACCATATGCGTACAGCTTCCGTCCCGATAAAATGCTTCCAGATATTTTTTGACTGCCTGCGCCTCCAGCTTTCCATCCTGATTCGGAAGCGTGATCACCTTATGCCCGCCGCTTTCGATTGCCCCTGCCTCATGTACGCCAATATGCCCCGTATCTGCCGCAACTACCCCCTCAAATGGTTTTAGCAGTCCTTTTATCACTGTCGCATTTGTCTGGGTTCCTCCCACGAGAAAAAATATTTCCGCTTCCGGACAACCGCATGCTTCCCGTATTCTTGCCTTCGCCCGTTCACAATAGCTGTCGTTTCCATATCCGAGCGTCTGCTCCATATTTGTTTCCATAAGCCGCTCCAAAATTGCCGGATGCGCGCCCTCCATATAATCACAGTTAAAATATAACATGCCGTCTCTCCTTATCTCTGCTGTTCCAAAAGCTCATAAAGCGCATCATCTCCGATACTGATCCACGCATCCTCTTCCTCCTCGTTCAGTCCGAGAAACTGCGCCAGCGTCCGGGTGTCATCACTGTTGTTCCACTCATCCACATAATCGTCGATTTCTTCAAATTCTATTTCTCCTGCCAGATAACGCGTTTTAAAATTTTCCATTGTTTTTTTCTCCGTTTTCTTATTCTTTTTCGGCAACAGGCATTGCTATAATTTCAGAAATCATATGCAATTCTCTGTGTCAGAATGGTCCGCGGCCTATCCCTATCTCCCGAACGGGAAATTCTAACCGGCCTGCAATAAAACCGATAAATCTTGTATTGTAAGCATAGAAATACTCCCCTTTATCAGAGTTGTTCCATTCTCGTTCCGTAACAGTTCTCCTTTAATATATCAGTTCCTGTTAATTTAGAAAAGAGGATTTGCTACAATGTCAATATTTTTTTTAAATCCTTCGCAGATTCATGCTCCCGCCTCCGGACAAACTTCTCGAAGCGGTCTGCCGGACGAATAATCTTATAGTAGTACTCCTGATCTACATGAATCCGGGCAAGTTCCCTCTTGTCTACTATACAGGTTGAGGCTAATCCGTATGGACAAAAAGATGGTCCTGCATCTCCTGCAAGACCATTTTTTTCATATCATGGGCACTGGTATGTTTGCCATGCTTAACAAATATATTTTTATACCCTGTGACAACAGAACTCTTACTTGCGGGGGTTCTTGATAGCAGCCTGCGCCGTACATACCTTGTGTATATAACGATGTACATTTTGAATTAGAGCTGTCCGGGCAGCTCACCGACGCAGGCTGCCCGGAAAAGGGATGGTGTGCCCCTCCTCATCAGCAAAAGGACCAAAGTGTAATTTACTATCCATAGAGCAGGTCGTGTACTTCCTCTGACCGGCTAAATTCAGAAAGGCAACTGTGGGCTGCGGAGAAAAGTCCAAGCACCAGGCAAAGCGGGAATCAGACAGTGGTGTAACCTGTGAAACAAAGAGATCAATGAAATCCTCGCTTACCAGACCGTCATGCATTTCAACTGCCTCGCACAACGCTGCTTCAATGGCTTCCATATCCAGGCGTCCGGGATTGTAGTCCTCTGAAGCAATTTGAGCTTTGCTCTGACGAAGGGCCTCCATCTGCTGCTGAATTTCTATGGTCCGCTGGAGGAACTTATCCTGCTCAATCTCTCCACGGGCACGGACTACAACCAAGTCATCCAGCTGTTGTTGGAGCAACTGAACAGAATCATCTTTCGCTTTCATCAAATCTGCTCGACGATCTGCGTCTGGCTTGTAGCAAGCATCCAGCATTTTGCAGGTCTGGAGGACGATTTCTCTTTGGTCTCCCCATACCCTCTCAAATATTTTGGAGGCCATCAGTTCCAGTTTGCTTTGTCCAACTGGCTTGATCTCACAGATAGGTGTTGGATTGCCTTGTTCATTCTGAAGGCGGATGCGGGGGGTATCATGGTGTCGCTTGCATTCATATCCATAGATAGGCTTTCCTGCATTATTGGTTCTCCAACGATGTCGAAGCATGGGAGAACCACAACGACACCTCATTTTTCTGCCCCACACATTCTGAGCCTGCTGAATACCAAAACTCCGTGTACGGCCTTTCTCATCAGTCAGCCGTTTGGTCCTACTGCGACGAATGGCATTACACCGCTCGTACTGTTCCTCCGAGATAATCTGAGGGAAGCCACCTTTTACATAGACAAACTCGCTCTCGTCACGCTTGATTCTCTTTTGCTCCAAATAGTTATTGGAATAGGACTGACAGTAAACTGTGTACCCCAGATAGTTTTTTCGCTTGATGATCTTTGATACTTTTCCGGCATCCCACTTGACCTTACCTACTCCGTTTTTGCGTCCAAGGCGGGTTAGCTCTTTTGCTACTAAGGTTTCTCCCATGCCGGAATCATAGAGGTCAAAAATCATTTTTACAGTTTCCGCCTGATCGGGATCAATTTCAAACTGCTTGGTGAGTTTGTTCCTGGTATATCCGAAAATGTTCCCGTTTCCATAGAGGACTCCTTTTTCGCGGCTGACCCGTTGTCCTGCAAGAGAGCGTTCACTGATTTTGCGGCTCTCTTCCTGTGCCATAGTAGCCATAATGGTCAGCCGCAACTCGCCATCACCGTCAAGAGTCCAAATGTTATCATTCACAAAATAGACTTCAATCCCTATGGCGGCGAATTGGCGAACACAGACCAATGCATCTACCGTATTTCTGGCAAAGCGGCAGACCTCGCGAGTGACAATCAAATCGAATTTTTGCTGTTTGGCATCCTCCATCATCCGCATAAAGACATCCCGCTTATAGACCTGAGTTCCGGTAATGCCTTGGTCGATGTAGCGGTTGATAACATTCCATTGAGGATGAAATCGAGCAACATCATCATACCACTGCATCTGATTTTGCAAGGCTTTGACCTGGGCCTCGTGTTCTGTTGAGGCACGGCCATATATGACTGCCCGACAGGGTTTGTCCCGAAAAGATCGAGATAATGAGTACGGAGACATATTGTACATAGCATCTTCCTCCTTTAGTGTTCCTGATTTCTTCTGACAAAACGAGAATACTCAAAAAATCTTTAATCTGCAATGATATGGACACTGGGCTGACATCCTTGACAACCCAGCGCAAAAAAACTACTTGTTCTGATAGGTTCGTTTCACATTAAAATAGGTTGCTTCGTTGATAAGTCCCTTCTTGTAGAGCATATCAATCAGCTTTAAGCACACATAAGTGCGGTCAATAATTGTTTCATTCATGGCTCATATCCTCCGGTAAGTGATGCTGTTGTGGTAATGCTGCAAGCCGGATCTTTTGAAGTGTCAACGCCGTAAGGCTGGATAATGTATAGTATTCGACGGGGCTGAGCGCAGACGCCTTGTTGTCTGCCGCGCGAGCTGCCATTGTATCAATACTGCGGCGAAGTTTAGCCAATTCATCAATCAGAGCTACATAGTCTGCTGGAGGGAGTTCAACAGGACGAACTCCTTTAATTAAACTGCGGATATATGCGCCTCTGGATGACGCACCTACACGACGAACTTGATTATCCAGATCCGCCAAATCATCTTCCGTGAATCGTACATAGGCTATTTGGGTTGCACAGACATCTTTCTTGTTCATAACCTCGCCTCATTTCCTGAATGGTGGCGTGTCGATTTACGAGGAGTAATGATATAGTCATACCCATTGCGGACCCCACAATAAGTACAGGTATCTTTTACAAGTTGATAGCGATCCACACGCTGAATCCTTATGGTTGGCACATTATAAAAAGCATTGGCACAAGTTGCACACAGGCAAATCATCTGCGGCCTCTGTTGCCGATTTTCAGTTTCTTGTTTCATGGCCTGTTCGCTCCTATTACTGTTAATTTAGAGACTGAGGGACCCAATACCCTTCCCTGGCATTTGTGCCTCTCACTTGTAGGCCACGGCAGAGGCCGTTTGTTGCACAGATTACGAAATTTAATTCAAAAAGTAGCATAGCCCTGCCAAAATGGCAGGGCTATGCTTTCGATGGTTTGTTGCTTAAGGATTATAGTGCATCATGGCATCCTGTATCTTCTTAATTTTTCTGCATATTGAGGACCGATTGCCCCCTTGCTTACGAGCAATTTCTGCGGCAGAAAAACCCTCACACAAAAGGCGAGCAATTTGTTCCAGGTCTTTGGGAAGTGAAGTGAGAAAATCTTCTACTTCCAATTCAAGCTGCACGCGTTCCATATCATCACCTGTATAGTACCCTCCCATTCCTTCAGGGTCCTGAGCATCCAAAGAACAGTGACGGCGTGTTTGTGTGTGTTGATTATTGTATTCCAAGCGATCCAGTTCTCGCAATTCGGCAATCCAAGCTCCATTGACACAGGAAGTATCGTCTGCTCCTAAAACCAGCGTAGAACGCGATCCATCTGCAAAGTAGTAGACATAGGTATCGTGTCTTTGGGGAGAGTTCGTATGAACCACATCTTGATTGATAGTTCCTAATTCTTGGCGATGTGTTTTATAACGAGCTTGTGAGCACTCGGTAATAACTCTTTCGTTGTGACCATCAACATTTTCGGTTGTCTCAATAAAAAAGCGCCCAGTAAAGCAACCGTTGCGGCGTGCCTTACTGAACGCTGAAAAACTGATTTCCTCCCATTCCTGTGGGC
>OBXC01000105.1_pt1 | contig 92049 bp, 71 predicted proteins | sample 1538111 | NCBI WGS metagenome assembly OBXC01 (sample SAMEA2580137, study PRJEB22360) | human gut metagenome | biome: human gut; feature: human-associated habitat; material: faeces | place: Denmark | collected 2008/2010
GCCAAATCTGAAAAAAAAAAAAAAAATAAAGTTTTGCGGGGGGGGGGGGTAGCGAGACATGAGAACAGAAAAAGCATTTTTGAAAAAGAGAAAGGACTTTATTCAATGGTGCATTATAGCAGGTATTATTATCAGTTTATTTATATGCCTTATTGATAATACTATGAAAATGAATAAAGGAGTGGAAAAAGAGACAAAAGGTTATGTAGCAGATATCGTAAAACAGATGAGCAGGGAAATCTCTTATCGCATGCAAAGTTATGAGCGTTACATCAGCGAGACAGCAGACTCTTTTTCAAAAATGCCGGATCGTATACTGACAGAAAGCGTCTTGGAAAAGAAGAAAAATCCCTTGCTGTTCGAAAACCTGATTATAGTAGACACAGAGGGAAAGACATTTCCGGAGAATTTTCAATGCGAAGGTTTTGCCGAGTATGTTAAAGAAAATACAGATATCTTTGAAGAAAATAAAATTGTTTCTGCCCATAATGAGAAAATTTTCTTTTCTTCACCATTAAAGAGAGACGGAATGCCGGACAGAGTCTTAATAGGTATTCAGGATTGTAAAGATATACAAGCTGTTTTATCAGAGATTAATTGCAAAAAAGCAGGATTTAGCTGTATTGTCAGTGAAACGGGACAGGTGATTGTAAACGGAGAAAACCAAAAAGAAAATTTTGAAGATCAACAGTTTCTTTTGGAAAAAACCAAGGGCGATTTGGAACAGGCAATTCGTTCTGTGGTTACAATGACAAAGGAGAGCGGAGAGAAAATCTTTGAACTGACATTAAAAAATAAGGATACGATGATTATGGCGTCTAACTCTTTAGGGGTTAATGACTGGTATCTATTTTCTTTTGTGCCATCTACGATACTGGAAGAAAACACAGACCAATATATAGAGAAATATTGGGTGATTACTTTACTCAGTATGGTGGCGTTTGCCATTGTGGTAATAAAAATTCGCCGTTTGTATAAAGAGAACGTCAGAAAAATCGAAGAGCTGGCTTTTACAGATTTTGTGACAGGAGGGAGCAATAATGCTGCATTTCTGATAGACGCAAAGAAAAAAATCGAAGAAAATGAAAAGAAAAGGTATGCTTTCGTATTTTTGAATATTTTAGGGTTTAAAAATATCAATGAAAAATATGGTGTTACAGCGGGAAACCATGTTTTGAAATTTATTTATCAAATCTTAAAAAGCTGTATTGAAGAAGGTGAAATGGTAGCAAGAAGTGAAAGCGATCACTATTTTCTTCTGCTTCAGGAAGAAACCGAAGAAGCTGTTCAAAATCGAATTGACGTTATGATGGAAAAGATACATGGAGCAGAGGCGGAAACAGCCTATGGTTACGGTATCAGTTTTTCGCAGGGAGCCAGTTTTATTGAAGAAAATGACAGAGAACTGCATGTTTATCAGAACAGAGCAGTAGTAGCAAGTGAGTATTACAATAACACGAAACATTGTGTGTTTTATAATCAGGAGCTTTCTACAAAATTAAACAGGGAAATTGTTTTAAATGAGTCTTTTGAAAGCGCCATTGAAAATGAAAAATTTGAAATCTATTTTCAGCCAAAGGTAAATTTGAAGAATGAAAAAACCGGTGGTGCAGAAGCGTTGGTTCGATGGAAGCATCAAGAATATGGAATGATATCTCCGGCAGAGTTTATCTCTTTATTCGAAGCCAACGGAAAAATCTGTCGTTTGGATTTGTATGTTTTTGAAATGGTTTGTAAAAAATTAAACCGATGGAGAGAACAAAATAAGCCTTTGATTAAGGTATCTGTGAATTTATCACGAATACATCTTATGGAAAAAGGAATGGAGTGTTTGAAGGATTTGAAAGCGATAAAGGACAAATATCAAATTCCTGACGGACAAATTGAATTGGAGCTTACAGAGTCTATGTTTCTTGAGATAAAACAGTTGGAAAAAATCAAGAAAATCATAAAACAAATGCAGGTATATGGATTTTTATGTTCTTTAGATGATTTTGGATTTGGATATTCATCCTTGGCGCTTTTAAAAGAGTTTGATGTAGATACGATTAAGCTGGACAGACTATTTTTTGTAAACAGCAATGAAAAAACTTGGAAAGTTGTAAAAGCATTTATTTCCTTGGCACATGAATTGAATATTACCGTTGTGGCAGAAGGGGTGGAAAACGAAGAGCAGATTGAAAGGTTAAAAGAAATAAATTGTGATTTGGTGCAGGGATATTATTATTCAAAACCATTACCGGAAGAAGAATTTATAGATTGGGTAGGCAAAAGAGGATAAAGAATGTGGGGAAAAGCTTATGGATGAAAAAGAAGAACTATTAAAAAAAGACAGAGAACGGCAAAAAAAACGTGAGGCGCTGCGGGCAAAGCGGGAGCAGGAGCTGAAAAAGAAGGTCAGGCTTTTTACGGGAATTGGAATACTGGTATTTTTGATTTTGACAGCAGGCATTTTCCTAGGCGTACATAATCACAAAAAAGCCGAGGCAGAAAAAAAGAAAGAAAAAGCCAGACAGGAAAAACTGGAAAAGAAGAAAGCGCAAGAAGATTTGACTGTCGAGTTTCTTGCAGTAGGCGACAACATTGCCCATAGTCCTATTTACAAATCAGGGCAAGGGGAAGGAGATGTGTGGAATTATGACCACATCTATGAACCGGTAAAGAAAGATATTGAAAAAGCGGATTTGTCTTTGGTTGTACAGGAGACTATTTTCGTAGAAGACAGAAATGATATTTCCAGTTATCCCACTTTCGGTACACCTGTGGAAATCGGTGATGCACTGGTAAATGCAGGATTTGATGTTATTGCCCATGCTACCAATCATGTATTGGATAAGGGCACAAAATCCATTGAATACACACTGGATTGGTGGGAACAGGCACATCCGGAGACCGAGATACTGGGAATACATAAAAGCGCAGAGGAAGCAGAAAATATTTCTGTAATTCAGTGTAAAAACTTAAAGATTGCCATAGTGAATTATACATACAGTTTTAATGGAATGGAATTGCCAAAAGAGAAGGAATATCTGGCTGATTTATTCGATGAAGAAAAAGCACGCAAGGACATTCAAAAAGCAAAGGAACTGGCGGATGTTGTCATTGCAGTCATGCACGTAGGAGATGAGTATGTGCAGGAAGTAGACGAGCAGACAAGGAACTGGACTGAGATATTCTTGGAAGAAGGGGTAGATATTGTCATTGGTTCTCATCCGCATGTCATTCGCCATATGGAAACTTTAACAGGCGAAGACGGACATAAAATGTTGGTATATTATTCACTTGGAAACTTTGTATCTACACAGAATGATTTGCCATGCCTTTTAGGTGGAATGGCAAAAATCACTGTTCAAAAAGATTTAGAAAGTGGAGAAATTCGGATACCAAATCATGAGTATATTCCGTTATTGATGTATTATGACAGAGAAAATCCGAAGGCAGCAGTGTATAAGCTGGAAGATTATCCTGCGGATTTGGTGGAAAAACATTCCGTATATAAGAAAAATCCAAGCGAATTTTCGTTGGAATACTATCAAAACCTGTTTAAAAAAATAGAAGAACAGGGAAATAAGGATGCGATTTAGAAGAAAATGTTGAAAATGCACAAAAAAATATAAAAAACAAGAAAAAACTATACAGAAAAACTATAAAACTATTGAAAATAACGTTTCTTTTTGTTACAATAATACTCACATTGAGTGACTTGTAAGGAGGGAACGGCAAAATGGCGAAAAAGAGAAATATTATTGTTGGACAATCAGGCGGACCGACAGCAGTAATCAATTCAAGTCTTGCAGGGGTTTATAAAAATGCCATTGAACGTGGTTTTGATAAGGTGTACGGTATGTTACACGGTGTTCAGGGGCTTTTAGATGAGCAGTATGTGGATTTATCCACACAAATTCATTCGGAGCTGGATATTGAGCTTTTAAAGAGAACGCCGTCTGCATTTTTAGGCTCTTGTAGATTTAAACTGCCGGAAATTCATGAAGACAAGACGATTTATGAAAAGTTATTTGGTATTTTAAATAAGCTGGAAATTGACACCTTTATTTATATCGGTGGCAATGACTCTATGGATACCATTAAAAAATTATCAGATTATGCCATTATCACAGGACAGAGTCAGAAATTTTTAGGCGTACCAAAGACCATTGACAATGATTTGGCTTTGACAGACCATACGCCGGGTTTTGGAAGCGCTGCAAAATATATCGGAGCTTCCACAAAAGAAGTAATTCGTGATGCACAGGGCTTGAATTATAAGAAAAATACCATTACGATTATGGAAATCATGGGAAGAAATGCAGGCTGGCTTACAGGAGCAACAGCTCTTGCAAAAACAGAAGACTGTGACGGACCGGATTTGATTTATCTTCCGGAAGTTCCCTTTGATACGGAACGCTTCTTAAAGAAGGTAAAGGAATTATTAAAGAAAAAATCTTCTATCGTGATTGCCGTTTCAGAGGGAATTAAATTGCAGGACGGCAGATATGTATGTGAATTGGGTAATGTAGGAGATTATGTGGATGCCTTTGGACACAAGCAGCTTCAGGGAACAGCAACTTATCTTGCGAATTTCCTTGCGGCAGAATGTAACTGTAAGACAAGGGCAGTGGAGCTTTCCACACTTCAGAGAAGCGCTTCTCACATGGCGTCCCGTGTCGATATTGAGGAAGCCTTTATGGTAGGCGGTGCGGCAGTAAAAGCAGCGGATGAAGGGGATACAGGAAAGATGATTGTCATTGACAGAGTTTCCGATGACCCGTACATGAGTGCGACCGGCATTTATGATGTTCACAGAATTGCCAATGAAGAAAAACTGGTTCCGAGAGAATGGATGAATAAAGAAGCAAATTATGTGACAAAAGATTTTATCGACTACATAAAACCATTAATTCAGGGTGACTATCAGCCGATTATGGTAAATGGTCTTCCAAGACATTTGGTATTAAAGATGAAAAAGAAATAACAATACAGAGAGTAAAAGCTTTGGAGAAGGTTTTTATAGAGGAACAGTCCGAATTGGGGAATTCGGGCTGTTCTGTGTTTCTAAGGGGTTGTGGTTTGTTCTGTAATATAGTATCATTATTTATATTTCAAACGAAAAGGAGAACGAACATGAAACAAACAGCACTTGTAATTATGGCGGCAGGAATTGGCAGCCGTTTTGGAAAAGGAATTAAACAGTTGGCAAAGGTAGGACCAAGCGGAGAAATTATTATGGATTATTCCATACATGATGCGCTGGATGCAGGCTTTAACAAGGTTGTTTTCATTATTCGCAAGGATATTGAAGAGGAGTTTAAGCAGGTTATCGGAAACAGAATTGAGAAAATTACACAGGTAGAATATGTATATCAGGATATTCAGGACTTACCGGAAGGATTTACTTGTCCGGCAGAACGTACAAAACCTTGGGGAACGGGACATGCTGTTTTAGCAGCTAAAAAGGTAATTAACGAGCCTTTTGTGGTAATCAATGCAGATGATTATTACGGAAAAGAAGCTTTCGTCAAAATTCATGAATATCTTGTAGAAGACAGAGAAAAAACAGATAAGATGGATATCTGTATGGCAGGCTTTATTCTGGAAAATACATTAAGCGATAACGGCGGTGTTACAAGAGGAATTTGTGCTTTAGATGAGCAGAAGAAGCTTATTGGTATTACAGAAACCTACAATATCCAGAAAACAGAAGACGGACCGGCAGCAGTAGATGAAGAAAAAGGAGAAAAGACAGCTCTTGATGAGAAAACATTGGTTTCCATGAATATGTGGGGCTTGACACCGGAGTTTCTGGAAGTGCTGGAAAGTGGTTTCAGAAAATTTCTTGCAGAGACAAAACCGGAAGAACTGAAAAAGGAATATTTACTTCCGACAGTAGTAGATAATATGATTAAAGAGGGAACTGCACAGGTTGCTGTGTTGAAGACTCATGACACATGGTTTGGCGTAACTTATCAGGAAGATAAGGAAAAAGTTATGGAGTCTTTTAAAGAATTAGTAAGGAAAGGTATTTATAAAGAACAGCTCTTTTCATAAAATGCGTGACAAAATTCTTATTTTGTGGTATTTTAGTATATGATAAAAATACAAAAAATAAGAATGATTGTGCAAAGGAGCGATTATGGGTAAATATTTTGGGACAGATGGGTTTCGAGGAGAAGCAAATGTAAACTTAACAGTAGAGCATGCTTTTAAAGTAGGACGCTTTTTAGGCTGGTACTTTGGAAAAGAGCATAAGGCACAGATTGTTATTGGAAAAGATACCAGAAGAAGCAGCTACATGTTTGAATATTCCTTAGTAGCAGGTCTTACAGCGTCCGGTGCAGATGTGTATCTTCTTCATGTAACCACAACACCAAGCGTGTCTTACGTGGTGCGTACAGAGAATTTTGACTGCGGTATTATGATTTCCGCCAGCCATAATCCTTTCTATGACAACGGAATTAAAATCATGAACGGCAACGGACAGAAGATGGAAGCTGCCGTAGAAGAGCAAATTGAGAAATATATTGACGGCGAGCTGGAAGAGCTGCCTTTGGCAAAGAAAGAGGATATCGGAAGAACAATAGATTTCTCAGCAGGAAGAAATCGCTATATCGGATATCTGATTTCTATTCCTACCCGTGCGTTTAAAAATGTAAGAGTGGGACTGGACTGTTCAAACGGAAGTGCATCTGCCATTGCGAAAAGCGTTTTTGATGCACTGGGTGCGAAAACTTATGTTATTCACAACGAGCCGGATGGTACGAATATTAATACCAACTGTGGTTCTACCCATATTGAAGAATTAAAGAAATTTGTAAAAGAAAAGCAGCTGGATGTAGGCTTTGCCTATGACGGTGATGCGGACCGCTGTATTGCAGTTGATGACAAAGGAGAGGAAGTCAACGGCGATTTAATCATGTATGTTTGCGGAAAATACATGAAAGAATGTGGAAAATTAAATAACAATACCATTGTTACAACAGTAATGTCGAATTTAGGACTTTATAAGGCATGTGACAGAGAAGGAATTTCCTACGAAAAAACAGCAGTGGGAGATAAATATGTATGTGAAAATATGATGGCAAACGGACATTCCATTGGTGGAGAGCAGTCAGGACATATTATTTTCTCCAAGCATGCCACAACAGGTGACGGGATTTTGACTTCATTGAAGCTGATGGAAGTGATTATTGAGAAAAAACTTCCGTTAAGCGCATTGACAAGAGAAGTGAAAATTTATCCCCAGGTCCTTAAAAATGTGAGAGTACATGATAAAAAGACGGCAAGAGAAAATCAGAAGGTGACAGAGGCTGTTCACAAGGCAGAAACAGAATTAGGCGAAGACGGAAGAATTCTGGTAAGAGAAAGCGGAACAGAGCCTTTAATCCGTGTTATGGTAGAAGCGCCCACAGACGAGGTATGTGAAAAGTATGCACAGCAGGTGGTGGATGCCATGAAAGAAGAAAATCTGATTGCCGAATAAGGAAATGAGGTTAAAAGGGTGAAGAAACGAGTCGTACTGACGGTTCTTTTGAGTATGTGTCTGTTAGGCGGATGCAAAGGAAAAGAACTTACAGATTATGAAAAAGGTATGGAAAATCTGGAAAAGCAGAATTATAAAGAAGCTCTGGAAAATTTTCGGGAAGCAGTAAGCGACGGAGAGGATGCCGCAAAAGCATGGAGAGGCATAGGGATTTCATGGAGCGGACAGGGAGCTTTTGATAGGGCGGAAGAAGCTTTTTTAACAGCTTTGGATTTTACCGAAAAATCTGAGAAAAGCCTCAGAACAGACTTGAGTCTTTACCTTGCAGATACACAGTATCATCAAAAAGAATATCAGGCGTGTATTAAAACCTGCGATGAAATTTTAGATGAAAAAAAAGAAAAAAACGGGTATTTTCTTCGAGGAAGTGCATATCTTCATTTAGACGAGTATAAAAAAGCAGAAAAAGATTTTTCAAAAGTGATTTCCGGTTCTAAGGAATATGAGGACTATCTGGATATTTATCGAATTTATCAGGAATGTGACTTAAATGCAGACGGAGCAGAATATCTGGAGCTGGCTCTGGAGATGAAAGCCAAATCACCGGAGGATTTTTATAACAGAGGCAGAGTCTATTATTATCTGTCAGAATTTGAGAAGGCAGAAAAAGAGCTGAAAACAGCATGGGAAAAAGAATATGCTCCTGCTGCCGTTTATCTGGGAAAAGTGTATGTGGAAGCAAACGAGCCGGAAAAAGCCAAAGATATGTATCAAAAGTGCTTAAAGCAGGATGAATTAAAAGCAGAGGCATATAATGGGCTGGCATATTGTTCGATGGAGCAGGAAGACTACGAAAAGGCTTTGGAATATATTCAAAAGGGATTGGAAGTAAAAGACAGAGAAGTCAATCAGGCATTACTTTTTAATGAAATTGTTGTATATGAAAGAAGCAGAGACTTTGCTTCGGCAAAAGAGAAAATGCAGCAGTATTTAGCCCAGTATCCGGCAGATGCTGCTGCTGTAAAGGAGAATTATTTTTTGCAGACCAGATAGTGAAGGGACACATGAAAATGTGTGGAAGGAATGGTGACAAATATGAGGTTAAAAAGAGTAATGTTCATTGCTGCGGTAGTCGTAATGGCGGGGGCTTTTACAGGCTGTGGTAAAAAAGAAGAAAAACCGGAGCAACCGAAAATTGAAAAAGAAGAAGAACCGAAAACAGAAAAAACAGTAGGTAAAGTCGTAGAAGAACCGGAAATTCCGGCAAACCAAAATCTGCTTACGGGGTTGGGTGATTTGTCAGAGGAGGCAATCGGAAAACGTCCTGTGGCGGTTATGGTAAATAATGTGGAAAAAGCCATGCCCCAATATGGAATTGGGCAGGCAGACATTATCTTTGAAATTCCCGTAGAAGGGGATGTAACTCGATTTATGGCACTGTATGGTGACTATACAAAAGTTCCGAAAATCTGTCCAATTCGAAGCTGTCGCTATTACTTCCCGGCAATTTCACAGGGATTTGATGCTTTTTACGTGAACTGGGGAATTGATGAAACTGTTTCAGATTATCTCAAGTCTCTGAATATGGACCAGATTGAAGGAATTACCAATACAGGAGGTCTTTTTGGCAGAGATCAGGATAAGAGAAATCAAGGATATGCTTTGGAACATACAGGATATTTTGATGGTACGCAGCTTACCTCTTATATTGAGTCAAAAGGACTTCGCACAGACTTAAAAGAAGAGAAAAAAGGACCTGCATTTTCTTTTAATGGAATGGAAGAACAGATAAAACCTGCTTCTTCAGACTGTACCTCTGTTCAAATTGATTTTGGCTCACAAAGTGCTGCTTTTACTTACGATGCAGAAAAAATGCAGTATTTCAAGCAGATAAACGGTAATCCGCAGATGGACGCAGTGACAGGAGAGCAGTTGGGATTTACCAATGTATTTGTTTTGGAAACAGAAATTTCTGTAAAAGATGATGTGGGACATAAAAATTTAGACTGGGATGGCGGTGCAGATGCCAAGGGATACTATATTTCAAACGGCGGTATGCAGCCTATAACATGGTCAAAAGAAGAAGGAAACGAAGACTCTTATTTAACCTTTTATGACGAGGCAGGAAATGTGCTGAATATCAATAGAGGAAAGAGTTATATTGCTTTGAATTATAAGGATAAAGCAACCTTTCAGTAAAGAAATGGAAAGACAGGAGAAAGACATTTTATCAGAGTCGGTCTTCTGTCTTTCCTGTTTCATGGAAAATTTTTTAAAAATACTATGAAATTAGCAAAAGAAGTGTTAAAATGGGTATTATTTAAGAGGAGGGAATGACATTGAGCGAATATAAAATAACCTGTTGTTCTACCGTTGATTTGCCAGCATCTTATTTTGAAGAAAAAAATCTGCCCTTTGTGTGCTACCATTTTCACATGGATGGTGTAGATTATCCGGATGATTTAGGAAAATCCATGGCATTTGATGAATTTTATAAGAGAATATCTGAGGGTTCTGAGCCTACCACAGCGCAGGTAAATGTCCAGCAGTATACAGAGCTGTTTGAGCCGATTTTAAAAGAGGGAAAAGACCTTCTTCATTTGACCTTATCAAGCGGCATAACCGGCAGCATTAATTCTGCCAATATTGCAAAGGAACAGTTGGAAGAAAAATATCCGGAGCGAAAAATCTTTATTATGGACTCTTTGGCAGCGTCTTCAGGATATGGAATGTTAGTGGATGCAGTTTTGGAAAATCAGGAAAAAGGATTTTCTTTGGAAGAAAATGTAAAGTGGATTGAAGACAACAGAAATCGTCTGCATCACTGGTTCTTTTCAACAGACCTGACCAGTTTTATCAGAGGCGGGAGAATATCCAAGGTCTCCGGTTTTGTAGGGCAGGCTTTGAATATTTGTCCTCTTATGAATGTGAATACAGAGGGAAAATTAATTCCGAGAAATAAATACAGAGGAAAGAAACAGGTAATCCGTGAAATGGTGAAACGAATGGAGGAGCACGCACAAAATCAGACACAGTACAGTGGGAAATGTATGATGTCTTGCTCTGCGTGTGAAGAAGATGCCAGAAAAGTAGCCGATTTAATAGAGGAAAAGTTTCCGAACCTCAACGGAAAGGTAGAGATTAACAGCATTGGTACGGTAATTGGTTCTCATACAGGACCGGGAACAGTAGCTCTGTTTTTCTGGGGAGATGAGAGAACTGAGTAAAATCTATGTAAAATTTTTCCGAGGTTTGTGAAAAATACTTGCACCATAAGAGAAACAATGATATATTGAACCTCGAGAGTGTTTGAAATTTGACAAAGAAAAAAGGAGAATTTTATGTTAGAGAAGTACCTGATTGTGTTTTTGGTATCCATGGTACCGTTAATTGAATTAAGAGGTGCAATTCCTATTGCGGAAGGTTTACAGTTACCATTTGTTCAATACTACATTGTTGCCATTTTAGGAAATATGCTTCCGGTACCGATTATTTATTTCTTTGCAAGAAAAGTTCTTGTATGGGGAAGCACAAAACCGGTAATCGGTAAATTCTTTTCCTGGTGTCTTGATAAGGGCGAGCGTGGAGGAAAGAAATTACAGGAAAAAGCAGGAAAAGGTTTGTTTGTTGCATTGCTTTTATTTGTAGGAATTCCGCTTCCGGGAACAGGGGCATGGACAGGAACTCTGGCGGCCAGTATTTTAGATATGGATTTTAAATCCAGCGTAATCGCAGTTATGCTGGGAGTTTTGTTGGCAGGTATAATTATGGCTGCTGTAAGTATGGGCGCATTTGGTGCATTAGGAGCACTTTTTTAAAGCCTATTTAAGATAAATAGAACAAATAACAGACAAAAGAAAAGGCATCATTCTTAATTGGTTTTGAGAATGATGCCTTTTTAACATATTTCGTTGTCCATTGGAAAATACCTCACATTAAAAATTGAATAATGAAAAATTTTTTCTTTTTGGTTTAAGTTTTAAAAGTTTCTGGTGGTCTGTACCTCTCTTTCGATAAATTATAAGGTTTGGTTTAAGTTTTTGGTGGTATCAGTCCTTTCTGTGTTAGCTTTTTTCTTTCGATTTATTTTATGATTAGACTATACCATAGAAATCTTTAAATGTCAATAAGAAAATAGAAAATATATAAAAATAATTTTAAAAGACTGTATTAAAATAATAAATAGTATAAAATATCAGAAAATTTTAAAAAATTCCAAAAGAGAGAAAATGAATAAAAAATGTGGTATAATGTTTGCACAGAGTGCAAACCAAGCTGATAAAATCAGCTTGACGTCACAAAGTGCCGTTTTATACCGGCAATCCACGGCTTGAAAAGAAAATACCCTTGTGGGTGCTTCCTTTTCTGCGCATGTGGTATAATGATTGCACGAAGTGCAATCTAAGCCGATTTCATCGGCTTACGACAAAGGAAAGGAAAAACAATGGAAATAAGACAGGCATTATTGGAAGAAATTCCTGAAATTATGAATATATACGAACAAGCAAAAGTTTTTATGAAGGCGCATGAAAATCCCACACAGTGGAAAGACGGATATCCTTCTGTGGAATTGGTAACTGAGGACTGTAAAAATAAAGAATTATATGTATGTGTGGAAAAGGGAAAGATTGCAGGGGTGTTTATGTTTACAGAGAGACCGGACAAGACATACAGAGAAATCTTTCAGGGTGAATGGTTAAATGAAAAACCTTATGGAACTATGCACCGAATGGCTTCTTCAGGAATTCAAAAGGGAGTGTCTTCTTTTTGCTTAGACTGGTGTTTCAAACAATGCGGGAATGTAAAAGGTGATACTCATGAAGACAATTATGTCATGCAGAAGGTATTTGAAAAAAATGGATTTAGACGCTGTGGAATTATTTATGTAGAAGACGGAACGCCTAGAATTGCATATCAAAGGGAGAATTAAAAATGGAATTGTTAGAGAGAAATGCACCATGCTGGTGCGGAAGCGGAAAAAAGTATAAAAAATGTCATTATAATTTTGATGAGAAATTGAAGTTTTATGAAAGCAAAGGTGTTTTAATTCCATCTCATGATATTATTAAAACGCCGGAACAGATTGTAGGAATAAAAGAAAGCGCAAAAGTAAATATTGAAATTTTGGATTATGTGGCGGAGCACATAAAAGAAGGTGTTACCACACAGGAAATTGATAATTGGGTAGCAGACATTACGGCAAAAGCAGGAGCAGTGGCAGCGCCTCTTAATTATGATGGATTTCCAAAGAGCGTGTGTACATCTATTAACGAACAGGTATGCCACGGAATTCCTTCAGAGGATATTGTGCTGAAAGACGGAGATATTATCAATGTAGATGTATCTACAATTTTAAACGGATATTATTCCGACTCATCCCGTATGTTTTGTATCGGAAATGTCAGCGAGGAAAAGAAGAAGCTGGTGGAAGTCACACGTCAGTGCGTGGAGAAAGGTTTAGCACAGGTAAAACCATGGGGATATTTGGGAGATATGAGTCAGGCAGTTTATGAGCATGCTCACGCTAACGGATATTCGGTGGTAAGAGAGATTGGCGGACATGGAATTGGACTGGAATTTCACGAAGATCCGTGGGTAGGATATATTGGAAAAGCAGGGACTGGGATGCTGTTAGTTCCGGGTATGATGTTTACCATTGAGCCGATGATTAATATGGGAAGTCATGAGATATTTGTAGATGATACAGACGGATGGACAATTTACACAGAAGATGGTAAGCCGTCTGCTCAGTGGGAAATTATGGTGCTGGTGACAGAGCAGGGATGCGAAGTTATTTGTTATTAAGGAAAGTGGTGTTAGATATGTAGCCAGAGCCTTGCCGGTAATTATTTACGGTATAATGTTCTAATAAGTCCTCTTCGGTGAAGGTATCAGAAGTATCATCGTCATCTTTTTCGTAAAAAAGCCAAGCAGACACATTATCCATAAACCAAGATTGCTTTTTTAAAACATTAACGATTTGACCAAACAGGCTAAAATCTTCTGCACGACTATTATCAACATAGGTTAGCGCATTTGCTTCGCTTTCAATACGAGAAAGCCCAACTGTAAGGAACATGTGATTAAGCGTATTATAAATATCCTGTAAAGAATATTGGTTATCTTTTGCTATTTTGTAATCATTCATACGAATTATCATTTTCATCATGAAAAAATACCTCCTTTTGGTGTGTATTATAGCATGGGGAAGATGAGGGAACAAGAAAGAAAAAATGAAATTATTATGAATATAATGACAGTGTATTATTTGAATGATATAATATTTTATAGAAATGGAATGTGTTAAAAAATGATAGAGAGGAGAAAAAGATGCCGGAAACAGTAAGCAATGTTATTTCTAAATTTTCTTTGCAGATGAAAAAATTATTTGGAGAGACATTATCAAAAATTATTGTGTATGGTTCTTATGCAAGAGGGGACTATAAAGAAAATTCGGATATTGATATTATGGTTTTAGTAAAACTTTCAGAGGCAGAAATAAAAAAAATAGAAAACGATGTTTATGATATAGCGTTCGAGTTTGAAATGGATACAGGTATTGATATTTCTCCTATTATAAAAAGTGAGGCACAATATGAATATTGGGTGGATGTGTTGCCATTTTATAGGAATGTGAAGAAAGAAGGTATTGTGGTTAGTGGAAAATAAAGCAATTGATTTGTGTATATATCGTATGCGAAATGCAGTTGATACTTTAGATACAGCGAAACTATGTATGGAACATCAACGTTATAAAGATACCATTAATCGTTGTTACTATGCTGCATTTTATGCAATTAAGGCAGTTCTTGCATTAGAAGAGATTGATTTTAGGAGACATAAGGATGCAGTAGCATATTTTAATCAAAACTATGTTGCTACGAATATATTTCAGCGAGAAATCGGAAAGCAATTAGGTAGAATGAAACGCAAAAGAGAAGCTAGTGATTATGATGATTTTTATGTGGCATCATATACGGAGGCTTTAGAACAGTATGAAGCAGCAGAAATGATAGTGAAGAATATAAAAGAATTTTTAAAGAAAAAAATAGAATAAAGAATTTTTAAATTATCTCAATAAATGAAGTTCTTTTGTTGTATACACAGTTTTAGAAATTTGTAAGAAATTAGATTGTAGTGCGGTAAGAAAGGTCAGGAAGGATAGAGAATTTGCTTTTTAATATATATGAGTCTTTAGGAATATATCTTTTTATTATAGGATTACCAATGCTATTTAAGCTTGTTTCATTGATTTATCAATATGTGAAACATAAAAGTAATCCTATAAATTTTTTTGAAAAGTGTAAACTGGTGCTTGAGTCAGTTTTTGTCAGTATCTTCGTATTAGGCTATTTAATATTTGTTCTTTTTCTGGCAGACTCCCAATTAAGAGGTGCATTTATAGAAAGGACAGGATTTTCCTACGATAAAGGATATTACAAGATATGAATTGGTACAAAAGTGTAGGAATAATTCTTTCTTCTTAAGAAAAGAACCGGAAATAGATGGCGAGATTTTGAGAATACTAAGTTTTTTTTGACAAATTTTAAGAAATTTCAAAAAGGGTTGACATTCTATTTTTTTAATGGTATGTTGTAATTGCTTATATGACTGACGGAAGTGGAAATGACCACAGGGAGTATAAGCCAAGGAAGCCGACCGTCTGGGCATATATGCTCGGGCAGTGGGCTTTTTTGTGTATCAGAAAATCCTGTTCTATTTCACCGAGTATATCGTTCATTGAAAAAAAGGAGAAAAATTCATGGAAATGTTATCATTAACAAAAGAATTGAAAGAAAACGCATATCCTGGCAGAGGAATTGTTCTGGGAAAATCAGAGGACGGAAAAAAAGCAGCAGCTGCTTACTTTATCATGGGAAGAAGTGAAAACAGCAGAAATCGTGTATTTGTAGAAGATGGCGAAGGAATTCGTACACAGGCATTTGACCCTTCTAAGCTGGTTGATCCAAGTCTGATTATTTACGCTCCTGTACGTGTTTTAGGAAACAAAACCATTGTGACAAACGGAGACCAGACAGATACAATTTACGAAGGTATGGATAAACAGCTTACTTTTGAGCAGTCTTTAAGAAGTCGTGAATTTGAACCGGACGGACCGAACTATACACCTAGAATTTCAGGAATTATGCACGTTGAAAACGGAAAATATAATTATGCAATGTCTATCTTAAAAAGCAATAACGGAAATCCACAGGCATGTAACCGTTATACATTTGCCTATGAAAATCCGGTAGCAGGAGAAGGACATTTTATCCATACTTATATGCACGACGGAAATCCCCTTCCAAGCTTTGAAGGAGAACCAAAGCTGGTAAGTATTCCAAACGACATTGATGAATTTAAAGACAGCCTTTGGGAAAGCTTAAACGAAGAAAATAAAGTATCTTTATTTGTTCGCTTTATCGATATTGAAACAGGTAAATATGAAACAAGAATTGTGAATAAAAATAAATAAGAAGTAAGAAGGGAGAAAATCATGAAAGAATTAGCTTTAAAATACGGTTGTAATCCAAACCAGAAACCATCCAGAATTTATATGGCAAATGACAGTGAGCTTCCTATTCAGGTATTATCCGGAAAACCGGGATATATCAATTTCTTAGATGCGTTTAATGGCTGGCAGTTAGTAAGAGATTTGAAAAAAGCAACAGGTCTTCCGGCTGCAACATCCTTCAAGCATGTATCTCCGGCAGGTGCAGCAGTAGGTCTTCCTCTTACAGAAACTCTGGCAAAAATTTACTGGGTAAATGATATGGATTGGAAGAATTTTTCACCAATCGCCTGCGCTTATGCAAGAGCAAGAGGCGCTGACCGTATGTCTTCCTTCGGTGATTTTATTGCATTGTCTGATGTATGTGATAAAGACACAGCATTATTGATTAAAAGAGAAGTATCTGACGGTGTTATTGCACCGGGTTATACAGAGGAAGCTCTGGAAATTCTGGGACAGAAGAAAAAAGGAAATTACAATGTGATTGCTATTGATGAAAACTATGTACCGGCTCAGTTAGAGCATAAAGAAGTGTTTGGTATTACTTTTGAGCAGGGACGTCAGGAGCTTTGCATTGATGACGCATTAATTTCTAATGTAGTTACAGAAAATAAAGAGCTGACAGAAGAAGCAAAAAGAGACTTAAAAATTTCCCTGATTATTTTGAAATATACACAGTCTAATTCTGTATGCTTTGTAAAAGACGGACAGGCAATCGGTGTGGGAGCAGGACAGCAGTCCCGTGTACACTGTACACGTCTGGCAGGTCAGAAGGCAGATAACTGGTGGTTAAGACAGTGCCCGAAGGTTTTAAATCTGCCATTTAAAGAAAGCATCAGCCGTGCAGAAAGAGATAATGCCATTGACGTATATATCGGTGAAGAATATATGGATGTTTTGGCAGACGGCGCATGGGAAAATACTTTTACAGAAAAACCGGAAGTGTTTACAAGAGAAGAAAAGAGAGAATGGTTGGATAAAATGCAGGATGTTATTCTCGGCTCTGACGCATTCTTCCCGTTTTCTGATAATATTGAAAGAGCACATAAAAGCGGTGTGGCATATATCGCACAGCCGGGCGGCTCTGTACGTGATGATGCAGTAATTGAAACATGTAATAAATATAATATGGTGATGGCGTTTACAGGTATTCGCCTGTTCCACCACTAAGAGGAAAAGAGGCACCTTCGGGTGTCTTTTTCTTTTGGGGAAGTTGATGTGCACAGCATAAAAACCATTGACAAAGACCAAGTTTTTGATATACTTTGAGAGTAAATAATGTGTCAAAGAACAGATAGGAGAGTGAAATATGAGTATTAAAATTGGTATTTTGGGATATGGTAACTTAGGTCGAGGTGTGGAGTGTGCTGTGAAGCATAACCCTGATATGGAGCTGACAGTAGTATTTACACGCCGTAATCCTGCAGATGTTCAGATTTTGACAGAGACAGCAAAGGTTTATCATGTAGATGAAGCCGTAAAAATGAAGGATGAAATCGATGTTTTAATTCTCTGCGGCGGAAGCGCCACAGATTTACCGGTTCAGACTCCTGAATTTGCACAGTATTTTAATGTGGTAGACAGCTTTGATACTCATGCAAGAATTCCGGAGCATTTTCAGGCAGTAGACGAAGCGGCTAAGAAGGGAAATAAGGTTGCGATGATTTCCGTAGGCTGGGATCCGGGTATGTTTTCTTTAAACAGATTATATGCAAATGCAATTTTACCGGGAGGAAAAGATTATACTTTCTGGGGAAAGGGTGTCAGTCAGGGACATTCTGATGCAGTTCGAAGAATAGATGGGGTACTGGATGCAAGACAGTACACAATTCCTGTAAAAGAAGCTTTAGACGCTGTAAGAGAAGGAAAAAATCCAGAGCTTTCCACACGTCAGAAGCATACAAGAGAGGTATTTGTAGTTGCTGATGAAAATGCAGATAAAGCAAAAATTGAGCAGGAAATTAAGACAATGCCAAATTATTTTGACGAATATGATACAACAGTACATTTCATTACAGAAGAAGAAATGAAAGCAGAGCACACAGGACTTCCTCACGGAGGATTTGTAATCCGCAGTGGAAATACAGGATGGGAAGACGAACATAAGCATGTGATAGAATACAGCCTGAAGCTGGACTCCAATCCTGAATTTACATCATCTGTTATTACAGCTTATGCAAGAGCTGCTTATCGCATGAGTCAGGAAGGTCAGAGCGGCTGCAAAACCGTATTTGATGTAGCGCCTGCTTATTTAAGCCTTCAGACACCGGAAGAACTCCGTGCAAAAATGCTGTAAGGTGCAGGGAAAGTGAGAGAAAAAGTGAGTGCTAAGGTAGATGCAAAAAAAGAGACGAAAAGAATTTTGTTCGGTCTTATCGGTGCGGTGATTATGGCTGTGAATATTAAGACCTTTGTGCGGGCAGGGGGCTTATATCCAGGAGGATTTAACGGTGTCACGCTGTTATTTCAGACCATTTGTGATAGATTTTTCGATATTACAGTACCGTTTTCTCCTATCAGCTTAGCGTTAAATGCCATTCCGGCAATTATCAGCTTTAAAGCCATAGGTAAGAAGTTTACAGTTGTTACAAGCTGTATGATTGTTGCTACCAGTATTTTAACGGATATTGTTCCGGCAGTGCCGATTACAGAGGATATTTTGCTGATTAGTATATTCGGTGGTTTGATTAACGGAGCAGCAATCAGTATTTCACTGATTGGAGGAACTTCCACAGGCGGAACAGATTTTATTGCCATTTACTTTGCGGAAAAGAAAAATAAAGATGTGTGGAATTATATTTTATTGGGAAATGCAGTGGTGCTGATTATTGCAGGCTTTCTTTTTGGATGGGATAAAGCCCTTTACTCCATTATTTTCCAGTATACTTCGACACAGATGATACATTTACTGTATCAAAATTATAAAAAGGTTACGTTATTCGTAGTTACAGAAAACGCCGAGGCTGTTTATCAGGCTATTTCAGAGGTTACAAATCACAGTGCAACTGAATTTTCAGCAACGGGAATGTATTCCAATGAGAAACGAAAAATGATTTATTCTGTTGTGTCCACAGTAGAAGCGAAGATGCTTACCAGAAAAGTTATGGAAGCAGATGCCCATGCTTTTGTAAATATTGTGAAAACAGATACTTTGCTGGGACGTTTCTATCAGGAAAATAATTACTAACGTAAAAAGGGAGCTATCGTATTAGACGCATATTTCTAAATGCTGTTTAATACAATAGCTCCTGTTTTTTCTAAAATCTTATTTTTTACCGCTGAAGCAGTAAGTACATACTTTACACGGCTCGATAGGAATAGAAGATAATAAATCGTCTAAACGATGGAAATGCAGAGTAGTAAAGTTCAACTGTTTTCCGATTTCTTCCAGCATTTCTTTGTAGTTTTGAGAGTCAGGATTAGCATAAGACTCTAAAACCTCACGGCTTACGTTTTCTCCTTCTCTTGCAGCGATAATTCTTCTCGTAATTAAATCCATTTCAGATTTAGAACGGGAGAAGTTCAAATAAGGGCATCCGAACATTAAAGGCGGACATGCCGGACGGATATGTACTTCTTTTGCACCGCTGCTATATAAAAATTCTGTTGTTTCACGAAGCTGTGTTCCACGAACAATAGAGTCGTCGATTAACAAAAGCTTTTGATTTTTAATCAATGCCTCAACAGGAATTAATTTCATTTTGGCAATGAGATTACGCTGTTCCTGACGGGAAGGCATAAAGGAGCGAGGCCATGTTGGAGTATATTTAATAAATGGGCGGGCAAATGGAATGCCGGACTCGTTTGCATAACCGATAGCATGAGCAATACCGGAGTCCGGTACGCCGGCTACTAAATCAGGTTTTACATCATCTCGCTGAGCATCACGCTGTGCCAGCTTCTTACCGCATTCGTAGCGCATATTTTCTACATTGATGCCTTCGTAGGTAGAGGTAGGATATCCATAATATACCCACAGGAAAGAACAAATTTTCATTTCGTTCAAAGGCTCTGATACGGTTTCGCAGCTTTCCGGAGTCAGATAAACAATTTCTCCCGGACCTAATTCTTTTAAGGTTTCATAACCCAGATTAAGGTAAGCAAAGCTTTCAAAAGAAACACAATGTGCGCCGTCTTTATGTCCTACAATAAGAGGCGTTCTTCCCATGCGGTCACGGGCAGCATAAATGCCTTCCGGTGTTAAAATGAGAAGCGTCATAGAACCTTCAATTAATTCCTGCGCATAACGAATACCGTCTACGATGGTTTCCTGCTGGTTGATTAAAGATGCGACGATTTCAGTAGGGTTGATACATCCGCCGCTCATTTCTAAGAAATGTGTACAGCCGTTTTTGTAAGAAATATCAACAAGCTCTTCTGTGTTGTTGATTTTACCTACTGTTGTAATTGCAAAGCTGCCTAAATGGGATTGTACCAAAAGCGGCTGAGGCTCGTTGTCTGAAATACAGCCGATACCACAGGTTCCTTCCAGTTCATCTAAATCACCGTCAAATTTTGTACGGAACGGTGTGTTTTCGATGTTATGGATTGAGCGGCTGAAGCCGTTTTCTCCATGGACTGCAAGTCCTCCACGTTTGGTACCTAAATGAGAATGATAGTCTGTTCCGAAAAATAAGTCCAGGGTACAACTGGACTTAGATGTTACTCCAAATATTCCACCCATTGCTGTTCTCCTTTTCTTGGAATTACCAATTTAGTTTTCTCCTTATTATATACTCCAAATTTGCTTTTCGTAAAGAGATTTTGGGAAAGTTTTTCACTTCGCAAAGGAGAAAAAATAGTGTATAATAGAGAAGCAGATGTGCAAATAGACAAGAAAAGGAGAAGAAAATGAAATTTATTTCATGGAATGTAAATGGTCTGCGGGCGTGTGTGAAAAAGGGATTTACAGAATTTTTTGAACAGACAGATGCAGACTTTTTCTGTATACAGGAAACAAAGCTTCAGGAAGGACAGATTGATTTTGAACCGGAAGGATATTTCTGTTATTGGAATTATGCTGTGAAAAAAGGGTATTCCGGTACAGCAATTTTTGCAAAGAAGGAGCCGTTAAGCGTACAGTACGGCATTGGTATAGAAGAACATGATCAGGAAGGCCGTGTGATTACCTTAGAATATGAAAATTTTTATATGGTTACCGTCTATACGCCGAACTCTCAAAGCGAGCTGGCGAGATTGTCTTATCATATGCAGTGGGAGGATGATTTCAGAGCGTATTTGCAGCAGCTAGACGAGAAAAAACCTGTGATTATGTGTGGTGATTTAAATGTGGCACATCAGGAAATCGACTTAAAAAATCCGAAGACGAACCGTCATAATGCCGGCTTTACCGATGAAGAAAGAGAAAAATTCACTACGTTTTTGGAAGCCGGCTTTACCGATACTTTCCGTTATTTTTATCCGGATAAAACAGAGATTTACTCTTGGTGGTCTTACCGATTTAAAGCCAGAGAAAAAAATGCAGGATGGAGAATTGATTATTTTTGTACTTCAAAAAGACTGGATGAAAAGTTACTTTCTGCTTCCATTCATACAGATATTTTCGGCTCAGACCATTGTCCGGTAGAAGTTCAGATTGAGTTATAAACAGAGAAAATGGGGGCAAAAATATGTCAGATTGCGAAAAGGTGATTTTTCATATTGATGTAAACAGCGCCTTTTTATCATGGGAGGCAGTTTATCGTTTAGAACAGGGCGGAACGGTAGATTTAAGAGAAATCCCCTGTGCGGTAGGCGGAGATAAAACCAAGAGAAGGGGCATTATTTTAGCAAAATCTCTGTCAGCAAAAGCCTGTGGGGTAAAGACAGGAGAACCCTTAACAGAAGCATTAAAGAAGTGTCCGTCTTTGATTGTTGTGCCGGCTCATCACAGTATGTATCGGCAGTATTCTCAAAAGTTTCTCAATATTTTAAGAGAATACAGTCCTTCGGTAGAACAGTACAGTATTGATGAGGCATTTATGGATATGACTGGAATGGAAAAGCTTATAGGAAATCCTGTGGCTTTTGCTCATAAGCTAAAAAACAGAATTAGCAAAGAGCTGGGGTTTACGGTAAATATTGGAATTTCCGGCAACAAATATCTGGCAAAAATGGCATCGGATTTTGAGAAACCGGACAAGGTGCACACCTTATTTCCAACAGAAATCAAAACAAAAATGTGGCCGCTGCCTGTATCTGACCTGCTGTTTGTGGGAAAGGCAACAGCACAGGTGTTAAAAAAGCTGGGGATTTATACTATCGGAGACCTTGCCAATACAGATGTGGAAATCTTAAAATGTCATTTGAAAAAGCAGGGTGAGAGTATCTGGAATTTTGCAAACGGAAGGGATACTTCGCTGGTAGAAAGTGAAAGTCAGGGAAACAAAGGATATGGAAACAGTACCACCATTGCTTTTGACGTGACAGACGAAGGAACAGCCAAAATGGTGCTTCTTTCTCTGTGTGAAACAGTGGCAGCAAGACTTCGAAAAGATGATGTAAAGGCAGAGGTAGTGTCTGTTTCTGTTCGGGATTTTGAGATGAAAACAGTTTCTCACCAGAGGGTTATGGCAGCGCCTACCAACATCACAGGTGAAATTTATGACACGGTTTGTGTGCTCTTTGATGAGCTGTGGGACGGTACGCCTATTCGTCATTTAGGGGTGCATACCAGCCGTGTTTCTAAGGAAGAACGGGGACGTCAGATGTCCTTGTTTGACCTGAATACCAACTATGAAAAGATGGAAAAAATGGATATGGCAGTGGATAAAATCAGGAAAAAATTCGGAAATAATGCCATTATGCGAGCCTCTTTTTTGGATAATAAAAAGGTAGAAAATATGACAGGCGGCCATCCTGACGGAAGACAGGTAGATTTGAAAACATTGAAAGAGAAGAAAAATGAGTGAGATAATCGAAGAATTTTTTAACGGATATTGCAAGAATTATGATATGGCAAGAACTGCCATAGGAGAGTTTACAGAGGAAAACGGAGTTTTAAATCTGGAGCAAATTGACTGTGATTATGGAAAATGTCCATACGGTGAAGACTGCGAAATGATGCACAAGGTTTTTGCATTTATAAAAGAAAAGGAAGGTAAAAAGAGATGTTAAATATCAGAGATATTCAGGAAAGTGACAGACAGGAATTTTTTCAGATGGCTAAGGAATTTTACGGAGGTCCTGCATGCGACCACGATATTCCCCAAGAACATTTTGAGGCGACTTTGCAGGAATGTTTAAGAAGTAAGGAATATTCCCGTACATTGATGCTGGAAGACGAAACAGGCGTAGTGGGATATTTCCTGATTGCAATTACATGGAGCAACGAAGCCGGAGGAATTACCATCTGGCTGGATGAATTGTTCTTTAAGAGCAGCTCCAGAGGAAAAGGCTATGGCACACAGGTATTTGACTGGGTGGAAAAAGAATATCCACAGGCAAAGCGTTTTCGTCTGGAGGCAACTTACAGTAATGAAAGAGCAATTTCTCTTTATAACCGTTTGGGTTATGAAGAACTGCACTATTATCAGATGATTAAAGACCGTTAAAGGTTATTTCCGCTGTTTGCAGCAAGCATGCGTTTTACATCGGGTACTGCACAAAGAACAGGGTAGAGCAGCTGGGAAATGAGAAGTCCGCTTATTCCCTGAATAAGATTGGCAGGAATACTGGCAGCTGCGCCTTGTCCGTACAGGAAAAACTCAAAGAGGAAATATCCTCCGGCTACCAGCACAATGTCTGCAATTCCTCCGATAGCCAAGGGAAGATAGTGCTTTTTAGAAGAAGCAGCAAGCTTTTGGAAGGCAAGAGCAGAGAAAAAAGCTACCAGGCCTTTGATGAGAAAAGTAATGGGAACATAGGTCAGATATCCGCCTAATAAGTCGGCAAGACAAGAGCCAATTCCGGCAATGAGAAAGCCCCATACAGGTCCGAAAAGCGCTCCGGACAGAATAACAAGAGCATCCCCGGGGTGAATATAACCGCCTGTTCCGGGGGTGGGAATGCGAATTGACATGGTGGCTACACAGGTCAGCGCCATAAAAAGGGCGGACAGAACTAATTTTTTTGTTTGAAATTTCATAAAACCAGACTCCTTTATCTAAATTTGATGTAATCACTATAATATAAAACTGGCTATGTATAAATAGCCAGTTTTTATAAAAATAAGCAGTCCAGTTTGCAATGTGTTTCTGAATATTCTATTCACGGAAAGTTAAAGATGTGTCAGTCATGGAGTCAATAATTGCCAAAGACTCCACACGGATACCTCTTTCACGAAGCATATCGCCGCCTCGCTGGAAGCCTTTTTCAATTACAATTCCCGTACCTTCTAAGGTTGCACCTGAATGATGTACGATATCAATCAAACCGTTTAATGCGCAGCCGTTTGCAAGGAAATCATCAATAATCAGTACGTGGTCTTCAGGACTTAAAAATTTCTTTGCCAGAATAACATCATAAACTTTTTTATGTGTGAAGGACTCGATTTTTGTAGTATACATTTCTCCGTCAAGGTTTACACTTTTTGCTTTTTTGGCAAAAACAACCGGTACATTAAAATATTGTGCCGCAATACATGCAATTCCAATACCGGATGCCTCGATAGTCAGAATTTTTGTAATCGGTGCATCTGCATAAATCCTTTTAAATTCTTTTCCGATTTCGTTAATCAGCGGAATATCCATCTGATGATTTAAAAAACTGTCTACTTTCAGTACATTTCCCGGTTTTACTGTACCGTCTTTTAAAATTCGTTCTTTTAAAAGCTCCATTTGTATTCCTCCTGTGTATTGTCATTTAAACAATCATACGATATATTTATTAGAAAGGCAATTTATTTTTTTGTTTTTTAACAAATCTAAAGAGAAGAGGAGCAGAAATTATGAAGGAATACGAAATTATAAGAGAAATTATTAACCTGTGTCCGGGCAACCATACAAGAGATACTTTTATTGAGGAGGCAGAGCTTCCCGATGATGCGGATTTAGAAGCTTATGTGAGAGACAAATTTAAAAACGAAGCAGAACTGAAAATCGAGCGCATTGACAGAGAAGACGGAAGTGTGGTGTTTGATGTTATGACAGCAGCCATTCATCAAAGATATACGTTTTCGGAATTTTAAGGGCAGAATTAAAAAGGATTTTACATTGCTTTTTTGAACAGGTTTGTTATAATGAAAGGAGTGCGAGAAAGGAGGAATTTATGGATAGTAATCATGAACATACCCATGTAATGGAAGACGGAACTGTTGTTACGCATCACCATGGACATTCTCATGGACACACCCATAGCCATGCGCATACGAAAGCAGTTCTGAACCGACTTTCCCGCGCAATCGGCCATTTAGAGTCTATTCGCCGTATGGTGGAGGATGGCAGAGATTGCAGTGAAGTTCTGATACAGCTTTCAGCAGTGAAATCAGCCATTAATAATACAGGTAAGGTTATTCTGCAGGATCATATTGAGCATTGTATTGTAGATGCCATTGAGAGCGGTGATAATCAGGCTTTAGAGGAATTAAATAAGGCGATTGACCGTTTTATGAAATAAAGGAAGAAAGGAAAAGAGCAATGAACGAAGAAAAGAAACAGTGTGACAGCAAGAGCTGTACAAAAGAAGACTGTGCCGGATGCAGCCATGCAAAAGGTGCGGGCGTACCAAAGGAAAATTTAAACACACATTCAAAAATTAAAAAAGTAATCGGTGTTGTCAGCGGAAAAGGCGGCGTAGGAAAATCTCTGGTTACTGCCTCTCTGGCAAATGAAATGGCATTTCAGGGATACCGTGTCGGCATTATGGATGCAGATATTACAGGACCTTCTATTCCGAGAATGTACGGATTGAAAGGCTCTGCCGTAGCAGATGATAAGGGAATTTATCCAATGGAGACAGGGAATGACGTAAAAGTAATGTCTGTAAACCTTTTGCTTCCGCAGGAAGATGCGCCGGTTATCTGGAGAGGACCGATTTTAGCAAATATGGTAAAACAGTTCTGGACAGACGTTGTCTGGGGCGAGTTGGATTATCTCTTTGTGGATATGCCGCCGGGAACAGGAGATGTGCCTCTTACCGTATTCCAGTCACTTCCTATTGACGGAATTGTGATTGTATCTTCTCCTCAGGATTTGGTACAGATGATTGTGAAAAAGGCATACAACATGGCAAAAATGATGAACGTACCTGTTTTCGGATTGGTAGAAAATTATAGCTATGTAAAATGTCCGGACTGCGGAAAAGAAATTTATATCTTTGGAGAGAGCAAGGTAGATGCGGCAGCAGAGAAAGTCAATGTTCCGGTAATCGGTAAAATGCCGCTGGACAGAGATATTGCGTCAGCAGTAGATGCAGGACAATTTGCCGGTGTAGTGAATACATATCTTTCCGGTGCAGGCAAATATCTGCCGGAGGTTTAGTACATTTTCATGTGATTTATAGAGAAAAAACAGTATGTTTTTGTGGAAAAATAGTCGGTCTTTCGTTAGGAAGACCGATTTTTTGAAATTTAAGAAAAGTTGTTGTGAAATATATATAAAATTGTGATGATTTGTGTTAAAAATATGTAAAGAAGCACTGAAAAAATCGGGATAACTGGTACTACCAGAGAAATGTCGAAAACAGGCTGGTTCTGTTGACAAAGGTCACTTTTAGTGCAATAATACCTAAGCACAGAAAGGGATGAATATTTATGGTAGAGCGCCAAATTAAGCTTACTGCAAATGAAGATGTAAAAGAATTCGTAAATCAGGCAAGTAAATGTGATTTCGATATTGATGTTTTTTACAACAGAGTGGTAATTGACGCAAAATCAATATTAGGAGTTTTAAGTATGGATTTGACCAAAGTCTTAACAGTAAGATGCAATGGTCATGATGAAAGATTTGACGAGTTTTTAAATAAATTTGCAGTAGCATAGGAAAAGGGAGCTGTCGCAGAAGTTGCGGCAGCTTTTTGTTTTTGTTATACTGGAAATAGAAAAATTTTAGTGAAAATATGGTAGAAGCATGGAAAAGGAAAGAATAAAAATTTCTGTCCGAAATCTGGTGGAATTTATTTTAAGAAGCGGAAATCTGGATAACCGGAGAACAAGCGCAGCAGACAGGGAAGCAATGCAGAAGGGGAGCAAAATACACAGGAAAATCCAAAAGCAGATGAAAGCTTCTTATAAAGCGGAAGTTCCCTTAAAGTGGGAGGAAGAATATTCGGATTTTATTATTGAGATAGAAGGCAGAGCAGACGGAATTATTGATGACGAGGAAGATTGTGTCATTGATGAGATAAAAGGTGTATACAGAGATTTATATTTTCTGGAAGAGCCTGTGCCGGTTCATAAAGCACAGGCTATGTGTTATGCCTATTTTTATGCCAGTCAGAAAAAGCTTTCAAAAATGGAAGTGCAAATGACCTACTGCCATCTGGAAACAGAGGAAATTAAGCGGTTTCGGGAAGAGTTTTCTTTTTCTTATTTAAAAAAGTGGTTTGAGGATTTGCTCAGTGAATACTATAAGTGGGCAAATTTTCAGTATCAGAGGAGAATAGAAAGACGCAGCTCCATGGAAGGCTTGGAGTTTCCTTATCCATACAGAAAAGGGCAAAAAGAGCTGGTATCCGGAGTATATCATACCATGCGGACAGAAAAGCAGTTGTTTATTCAGGCGCCTACGGGTATCGGAAAGACTATGGCAGCTATTTTTCCGGCAGTTCGTGCGGTGGGAGAGGGGCATGGAGATAAAATCTTTTATCTTACGGCAAAAACCATTACCAGAACTGTGGCAGAGGAAGCATTTTCTATTTTAAAAGAAAAGGGACTGTCTTATAAAACTATCAGTATTACGGCAAAAGAGAAGCTGTGTCTGTGTGAGGAAACAGATTGTAATCCTGAGAAATGTCCTTATGCAGAGGGGCATTTTGACAGAGTAAACGCAGCGGTATTTGAGATTTTAAATGAAAAAGATACTTATTTAAGGGAAGATTTGCTGGAGCAGGCAGAGAAGCACAGAGTATGCCCTTATGAAATGTGCCTTGATATTTCTTCATGGGTAGACGCTGTTATTTGCGATTATAATTATGTATTTGACCCCAATGTATATTTGAGACGGTTTTTCGGTGACGGCGTTAAAGGAGATTATCTGTTTTTGATTGATGAGGCTCACAATCTGGTGGAGCGAGGACGGAAGATGTACAGCGCTGTTTTATGTAAAGAGGATTTCTTAGAAACAGCCAAAATTGTGAAGGAACACAGTGCAAAGTTATATAAAATTTTGAAGAAATGCAATCGTCTGATGTTGGAATATAAGCGGGAATGTGACGAATGTACCGTGATGGAAAATATTGCAGGACTTTCGTTACAGCTTATGAATTTATTAGGAGAGATGGAAAACTTTTTGGAAAAGGAACATGAGGAAAAGGTACAGAAGGCTGTGCTGGAATTTTCTTTTTCTGTTCGGCATTTTCTGAATATGTACGATATTGCAGATGAAAATTATGTGATTTACAGCCATTATGATGAAGAACAGCGGTTTCTCGTCACTCTTTATTGTGTCAATCCCAAAAGAAATCTTCAGGAATGCTTAAATAAAGGAAGAGGAGCGGTGTTTTTCTCAGGAACATTTTTGCCATTGCCTTATTACCGCTCTTTGTTTAGTGAAAGACGGGATGATTATGCCATCTGTGCCAGCTCACCATTTCTTCGGGAAAATTTAAAGCTTTTGGTTGCCTGTGATGTGAGCAGTAAATATACAAGGCGCGGTGTTTCAGAATATGAGAAAATGGTAGAGTATATTTATGAGCTGGCAGCAGGAAAACAGGGGAATTATATGGTGTTTTTTCCCTCTTATCGTATGCTGGAGGACATTTACGAGATTTTCCGGAACAAGACAGAAGAGAGACAATTTGAAGTATCCTGTATTTTGCAGAGTAGCAATATGACAGAGCAAGAAAGGGAAGAATTTCTGGAAGCTTTTCAGGAAAATTCTGCAAAAACCCTGATAGGATTTTGCGTGATGGGCGGAATTTTTTCAGAAGGGATTGATTTAACAGGAGAGCGTTTGATTGGCGCTGCTATTGTGGGAACGGGGCTTCCGCAGGTGGGCTGTGAGCGGGAAATTTTAAAGAATTATTATGATGAGAAAGCGCAAAATGGCTTTGCCTACGCATACAGATACCCCGGAATGAACAAGGTATTGCAGGCGGCAGGCAGAGTCATTCGTACAAAGGAGGACAGAGGTGTAGTGCTCCTTTTGGATGAACGTTTTCTGCAAAGAGAATATTTAGAATTATTCCCACAGGAATGGCAGGGCTATGAAAGGTGTACTGTTGGAAATGCAGGACAAAAAATCAGGGCTTTCTGGAACAGCTAAACCATAAGCTTGTCACAGTGAAGATACTCCAAAAATTTCTTTGCGGCAGGCGAGGATAGAAGCTTTGGATTATACGCAAGGACAAGCCGGCGTTTCGGAAGGGCTTCCTTTAATTTTAATGGATAAAAATCCTTTTTTTGTGATTTCAGAACATAATCCGGAACAACGGTAATTCCCAGTCCGATACGGGCAAAATCAAGGAGCAGGTCATTGCTGGAAAGCTCTGCTTCCGGTGTCAGAGATACGCCGTTTTTAATAAAAAACTCATGGAGAAACTCACTGGTGGAGCTGGTTTTATCCAGCATTAAAATAGGATATTGGGCAAGCTGTTTCAGAGAAATAATCTGCTCCTGAAGGCTGAAAAATTTCTTTCCTGCCACAAAGACGTCTTGAAATTCCTGTATGGTACAGCACATATCTTTATTGGTAAGGTGTGGATTTGGGGCGTTGGTAACAATAAAATCCACCTTGTTGTTGTGCAATAATGAAACGCAGCCTCCGGAAGTAGAGTTGGTTACCTTAATAGGAATATTTGGAAACTCCTTATGAAAGCGTTTAAAATAAGGAAGGAGAAAATAGCGGCAGATGGTATCTGATGCTCCCAGACGCAAAGGAGCTTCAGAAGGCTGTGCGTGAGAAATCTGTCGTTCTGCATTGTAAAGAAGATTGACCGCAGGCTCTACATAACGAAGTAAAGCTTCTCCTTCCGGTGTCAGGGTGACTTTTTTCGTATTTCTTAAAAATAAGGGATGCCCCAGCTTATTTTCTAAAGCCTTTACAGCCTGACTTACCGCAGACTGGGAGATGTAGAGCTGACGGGAAGCTTCTGAGAAATTTAAGGTAGTGGCAACATAGTAGAAAACTTTGTATAATTCGAAACTGATATCCATGATTGTTCCTTTCTATTGAATTTCTGTATAGGGGGTGCTCAGATATTTCATCGCAAATTGCTCCATTTTTTTATTTTTCTCCGCCATTTATTGATGCTTTGTACGCCAAACTCGTGCTTACGCACTCAGACACAGCTTCCAAAGCATCATTATGCTCGAAAAATTGCAAAAATGTTCGCATCATTTGCTAAGAAATGCTGAGCTTATATATACGGAAAGTAATGGAAACGGGGAGTTAAATAATTTAAGGAGGGATAGAAAGACATAAAAAAATTAGTAGTTGTCTATATCATAAAAAAAAGTTGATGATATGTCAATAAGTATTGCTAATAAATAATATAAGTTATATTAATTTTACTAATAAAGTGAAATGTGATAAGCTAAAAAAAGAAGTGGCACAAGAAAACTATACGAAAGCCATTGCCTTACAGGCAGAAAGGAGCCCACATGAGCAGTGTAAAACGTGTTTATGTTGAGAAGAAGCAGGACTTTGCAGTTCAGGCAAAGGAATTGAAGAGTGAGATTGAAGGTTATTTAGAAATTAAAGATGTAACTGGCGTGCGTGTGCTAATTCGCTATGATGTTGAAAACATTTCTGACGAGGTATTTGAAAAAGCATGTACCTGTGTATTTTCAGAGCCTCCGGTAGATGATTTATTTAGAGAAACTTTTGAAATGGCAGAGAATGCAAAGGCATTTTCTGTGGAATACCTTCCGGGACAGTTTGACCAGAGAGCGGACTCCGCTGTACAGTGTGTGCAGTTTTTAAAAGAGGATGAAACTCCGATTATCCGTTCTGCAACGACTTATGTAATTGAAGGTAATATTTCTGATGAAGAGCTGGAAGCAATTAAAAATCATTGCATTAATCCGGTAGACTCCAGAGAAGCAGAAGCTGCAAAACCGGAAACACTGGTAACAAATTTTGAAGAGCCGGAAGATGTTAAGATTTTTGACGGCTTTATGGAAATGCCGGAAGCAGATTTACAGGAATTATACAATTCTTTAAATCTGGCTATGACATTTAAGGATTTCCTGCATATTCAGAATTACTATAAAAATGAAGAAAAACGCAATCCTTCCATGACAGAAATCCGTGTTCTGGATACTTATTGGTCAGACCATTGCCGTCATACAACCTTCTCCACAGAATTAAAGAATGTTACTTTTGGCGAAGGGGATTACAAAGAGCCAATCGAAAAAACTTATGAGAAATATCTGGAGGACCGTCAGGTACTTTACAAAGACAGAGATGATAAATTTGTTTGTCTTATGGATTTGGCTTTAATGGCAATGAAAAAGCTGAAAGCTGAAGGAAAGTTACAGGATCAGGAGGAGTCTGACGAAATTAACGCCTGCTCCATCGTTGTTCCGGTAGATGTAGACGGCAAAGAAGAAGAATGGTTAATCAACTTTAAAAATGAAACACATAACCACCCAACAGAAATCGAGCCTTTCGGTGGCGCTGCAACCTGCCTTGGCGGTGCAATCCGTGATCCGCTTTCAGGACGTACTTATGTATATCAGGCAATGCGTGTGACAGGTGCGGCTGATCCTACTGTTTCCGTAAAAGAAACTATGAAAGGAAAACTGCCTCAGAAGAAGCTGGTTCGTGGCGCTGCTCACGGATATTCTTCTTACGGTAATCAGATTGGTCTTGCAACAGGTTATGTAAAAGAGATTTATCATCCGGACTACGTTGCAAAACGTATGGAAATCGGCGCTGTTTTAGGCGCTGCTCCAAGACGTGGCGTTATTCGTGAAAATTCTGATCCGGGCGATATCATTATCTTATTAGGCGGACGTACAGGACGTGACGGCTGCGGCGGTGCAACAGGTTCTTCTAAAGTACATACAGAAGAGTCTATTGAAACCTGCGGTGCAGAAGTACAGAAAGGTAATGCGCCTACGGAAAGAAAAATTCAGAGATTGTTCAGAAGAGAAGAAGTCAGCAAGATTATTAAAAAATGTAATGACTTTGGTGCCGGCGGTGTTTCTGTTGCTATCGGTGAGCTGGCAGCAGGGCTGAAAATTGATTTAGATAAAGTTCCAAAGAAATATGCAGGACTTGACGGTACAGAAATTGCTATTTCCGAGTCACAGGAGAGAATGGCAGTTGTGATTGATCCAAAAGATGTAGATAAATTCCTTGGATTTGCAAAAGAGGAAAACTTAGAGGCAATTGCGGTTGCAACAGTAACAGAAGAACCAAGACTGGTGATGAACTGGAGAGGCAAAACTATTGTAGATTTATCCAGAGCATTCCTTGATACAAACGGCGCTCATCAGGAAACAGATGTATTTGTAGAAATTCCGGGTAAAGAAGACAATGCTTTAACAAAGACAAAAGAAGTGAAAGACGTAAAAGAAGCATGGCTTTCTACTTTAGCTGACTTAAATACCTGTTCTCAGAAGGGACTTGTGGAAATGTTTGACGGTTCTATCGGAGCAGGCAGCGTATTTATGCCTTACGGCGGTAAATATCAGCTTACAGAAACACAGACTATGGTAGCAAAGGTTCCTGTATTAAACGGTAAAACAGAAACCGTAACCATGATGAGCTATGGATTTGATCCTTATGTATCAAGCTGGAGCCCATATCACGGAGCTGTTTATGCAGTGACAGAGTCTGTTGCAAGAATTGTGGCAGCAGGTGGTGATTATAGTAAAATCCGTTTTACTTTCCAGGAATACTTCAGAAGAATGACAGAAGACCCACATCGCTGGAGTCAGCCATTTGCAGCGCTTTTAGGTGCTTATGCGGCACAGCTTGGATTTGGACTTCCGTCTATCGGCGGAAAAGACTCCATGTCAGGAAGCTTCAATGAAATTGATGTACCTCCTACATTGGTATCTTTTGCAGTTGATGTGGCAAAACAGAAGGATGTTATCACACCGGAGCTGAAAAATGCCGGAAATAAATTAGTATGGCTTCGTGCACCAAAGGCTTCTTATGATTTACCTGATTTTGAAGCTTTAAAAGAACAGTATGACAAGCTTCATGAAGACATTCAGGCAGGCAGAGTTGTTTCTGCTTATGCTTTAGACCGTCAGGGTATTGCTGCAGCAGTATCAAAGATGGCATTCGGTAACCAGATGGGTGTAAAACTTTGTGATAGCGTAGAAGAATCAGCGGTATTTGGAGCAGGCTTTGGCGATATTATCTGTGAAGTGGCACATGATAAAGTAAATGAACTGAAAATGGATTGTGTTGTAATCGGTGAAGTAACTGATAAAGCAGCATTTGAATATAAAGATATGGTAATTACCATGGCAGAAGCACTGGAAACATGGAAAGCACCATTGGAAAATGTATTTAAAACACGTTCCGGTTCTGAAACAGATGATGCAACACAGAATATGGATAAAGGCTTATATGATACAAAAGAAGTTCATATCTGCTCTCATAAAATTGCACAGCCGACTGTATTTATCCCTGTATTCCCAGGAACAAACTGTGAATATGACAGTACAAAGGCATTTGAACGTGCAGGTGCAAAAGTGATTACAAAAGTATTCAAAAATCTGGATGCAGCAGATATCCGTGACTCCGTAGACGCTTTTGAAAAAGCCATCGACCAGTCTCAGATGATTATGTTCCCAGGCGGATTTTCCGCAGGTGACGAACCGGATGGTTCTGCAAAATTCTTTGCAACTGCATTTAGAAATGAAAAAATGAAAGAAGCGGTTATGCGTCTGTTAAACGAAAGAGATGGTTTGGCTCTTGGTATTTGTAATGGTTTCCAAGCTCTTATTAAACTGGGCTTAGTACCTTACGGAGAAATTGTTGGACAGACAGAAAATTCTCCGACACTTACCTTCAATACAATCGGACGTCATATTTCTAAGATTGTATATACAAAGGTTGTAACAAATAAATCTCCATGGCTGTTAAAAGCAGAGCTTGGCAAGGTTTATGCAAACCCTGCTTCTCATGGTGAAGGTCGTTTCGTAGCAAATGATGAATGGCTGCAGAAGCTGTTTGCAAACGGTCAGGTAGCTACACAATACTGTGATATTAACGGCAATGTTACGATGGACGAAGAATGGAATGTCAATGGTTCTTACTGTGCAATTGAAGGTATCACAAGTCCTGACGGACGTGTGCTTGGTAAGATGGCACATTCTGAAAGACGTGGTGATGGCGTTGCCATGAATATTTACGGTGAACAGGATATCAAGATTTTTGAGTCTGGTGTAGAATATTTTAAATAAAGAAAAATGATAGGAGTATCCGGCAGGAAGTTATCTGCCGGATACTTTTTTCTAGAAAATTAAATTTACATGGATTTAAAAAAGTATTAACAAATTAAAGATAGAAGCAGGGAATGGTGTATGTTACCTTTATCATAAAGAAAAATGCAGTCAAAATGATGGAGGTAAGTATGAAGAAATTAGACAGGAAATCTATAACTATGAGCATGCTGGGGCTGGTTGCTATTGTAGGAGTTGGTCAACAGGTTTTAGCTCAAGATATAGAGAAGACCTCTCAAGAGGTTCAAGCACCAATTCTTGTTACTGAGGTTGTACCTAATACAGATAACTTAAATAGTCTTGATGCGTATGAATATTTTGAATTAACCAATATTACAGATCAAAGTGTAGATATGGAAAATTATGATTTGGTTTATTTAAATGGTGAGAAAACAAGTGTTTGGACTCCTGATTTTGAAAGTATTCCCGCAAAGTCCAGTGCGATTGTTTGGATTAGAAATGAAGGGAATACCGAAATTACAAAATCTGATTTCTGTGCATATTATACCGAAAAAGGATATGGAGAAATAGAAGAAAATTCTCTTATAGGAGAACTGGAGTGTGATGGGTTAAGTAATTCGGGAACCAGACAACTTCAAATTCTGTCAAAAACAGGAAAAATTCTTACGACAGTGGAATACAATACAGATGAGTCGGAGAATAAAAAAATAGATGTAGATGAAGCTATTTGCTTTTCTTATGATAATAGTAATGTTACATCAAAATATGATTGTGAACCAACGCCTTTAACAGTAGCTCCGGAAGACATAAAATGTGGATTTACCTTTCCATCTAAAGTAGATGCAGCAAATATGATAGCAACAGAGGTTTCTAATTTAGATGAGAATACAGACTTAAATATTGAAGTGACGGATACGAATTTAGGGATAGATCAAATCCTTTCAGGGAAAATTATAATTGATGGAGAAAATGAATATCCCCTTCATTACAATGAAAAAGGAAAATTAGTAGGGACAGTTCCGTTTTCAGATTTGGAAGACAAAGAAAGTTTTTTTTATCAAGCTACAATATTTGATGGAACAAACACAGCCAAAACTCAGGAACGGCAGGTAGTGATTCATAAGGACGCAGAAAAGCCGGAGATAGATATTACAAAGGTACCACCGCTTACGATAACGGAGGTTCTTCCGGATACTTCAAATGTAGAAGGCGCAGATGCGTATGAATTTATTGAAGTAAGTAATAACTCGAATCAGGAAATTAATTTAAAAGATTATGGGATTTATTACGTATATCCGGATACCGGAGTTCAGACGGCATGGTGGGAAACAAATAAAGATAAAAAAATACAGCCGGGAGAAGCACTGGTGTTTTGGATTAAAAATGGCTCGAATGATTATCTGACAAGAGATGATTTTAATGCAAATTTTGGAGTAGAGTTATCAGAAAATGAATTGATTGAGGTTTCCAGTGGTGGTATGGCGAATAGTGGGAAAAGAGGAATTCGGATTTGTACAAATGTAGGAGACGAAATTGATAGTATTGTTTATAATGATGCAAATGCAGACAATACAATAGCAGATAAGTCAATTACATATCAAAATCAGTATACCAATGGCATTTTTCAAACAGTTATGACAAGTGATGAGGCAGAACCTACGCCAGGGACAATTACTGATAAAGAAAAGGCAACTTATCAGGCGCAGTTGACAGTACCAGCAGATTCCCCAAAAGTGGTGGACCATACAGGTACAGCCTTTGATAATTCAACAGAGTCATTTCCGTTTTCAGTAGAGGCTTTTTCAAATGAAACTACAATTAAAACAGTGATGCTATATCTAAAAAATAATAATCAATCCCAATTTGAAAGCTATAAGCTGGTTCGCAGCGGAGAAAACCAATTTGAAAAAGTATTAAGTAATGTGGATTTGTTAAATAAGAAAAACTTTACATACTATTTTGAAGTAAGCGATGGATATTCTACCATTCAGACAGAAGAAAAAGAAATTTATAATACAGATGCAGAAATAATGGAAAGCTTAAATTTGAAAGACGGGGATATTGTTACCGATAAACAGCAAATTATTGCAAACGGCAATCAATTACAGATTGACGGCGTGGATGTTTCTGAAAAATCACAGAAATCAATTAATGGAAATGGAAAAATTGCCTTTGAGGCAACTGATACAGATGTATTTTTTAAAAATGCGGTAGCCGTTGATGGAGAAGTTGTAGGAGTATTCAATGAGGGAACTTATAGTGATGTGGCTACCTATGTATACGATATTCATGCGGAAAAATTTGACGTAGAAAATAAGACAATTACCGTAGAATTTCATGCGGGAAATAAGGCAAATGTTCTGGAGCATAATATAGAAAATAATGATGACTTTACCATTCGGAATATTCGCTTGATATTGCCAAACGGAAAGACATTATTTCCAATTTCTTATCAGGCGAAAAAAGGCTTGGGGGCTGTTGAGCATGATAATATGGATCAAGCGCCGATGATAGATGTATCCATACCATCGCAGGAAACCGATATTTCTATGGGAGACGGAACATCAAAATATGAAATATTATATGCTACTTTCCACTTAGAAGATACCGATTTTGATGCAATACGATACTTGTGGGATACAACACAGGAAACAGATGGTGAACATGTAATTTCCAATGGAAAAAGCCAAATTTCTGTAAGAGTAGATAATACGGCACCGGAAATTATCAGTAATATAGAAGAAGGAAAGCTGTACCATAGCGGAACAATTGAAGCAGAGGTAAAAGATACAATTAGTAATCAAGTATCTATGGCGGTACTTTTAGATGGTAAGAGTATTTCAGTTCCGTATGAATTTCGTGCACTGGAAATGAAGCAGGGAGAACATATTATTCAGATTACAGGTAGAGATGAAGTAGGAAATATGGCAGAAAAAGAAATTCATTTTGCCACACCGGTAGAGTCAGCAACCATAGATGAAAATGTTTTGCCTGAAAATGGTACAACAGTACAGACTGCTCCAATATTGTCAATAAAACCAACAGATGAAACAAATGATGATATGACAGTTACTTTTAAAAAAGGTGAACGATATCAGTTGGGCGACAGCAACATTGTGAAAGATAGCGGAATTAGCAATCAAAGTGGAATAGTAGAAAAAGCTTTTGAAGAAAATATAGGAAATGGTTTTCCGTATGACAGCTTCCAGCTTCAGTTAGATGATACAGTAGATGAGAATACAGTTATTTCCTTAGAATGGTCTGGAAATAGTAACAATGAAAAGACATTTATGTATGTATATAATACAGCCTTAGAACAGTGGGAAAAAATAGAGGCACAACAGACAATCATAGAAGAAGGAATGAAATTAACAGGAGATGTAACGTTAAAAGACCATATTTTAGATGGCAAGGTGAATGTCATTGTACAGAATGGAGAAGGGTATACACCTACACAGTATGATGAAAATTCAGGAGCTTCAAATTATTCTATTAATGAAACACCGGACAATGTTGAAACCTTCAATGAGAATGATACACCAAGAAACGAGTATGATTTTACATTTGCAGTAGAAAGCGATACGCAATATTATAACGAGGATTATGAAGACAATCAAGATCAGACGGTAGACGGAGCGTATCAGCATCAGTTGAATATTCATAATTGGCTATTAGGAAATCGGGAAAGAATGAATATTCAGTACTTGTTCCATGATGGAGATATTATTGATGACGAACCAAATCAAAAGGAATGGGTTCAGGCTGACGAAGCGTATCAGAAATTAGATGATGCAGAGTTTCCTTATGGAATTCTTGCAGGCAATCATGATGTAGGACATCTCAATGGTGATTATGGAAATTATCAGCAATATTTTGGAAAAAGCCGTTATGAAAATAATCCATGGTATGGGGAGAGCTATAAAGATAATCGGGGACATTACGATTTGATTACTGTTGGTGGAATTGATTTCATAATGATTTATATGGGCTGGGGAATTGGAGATGAGGAAATTCAATGGATGAATGATGTATTGGCACAATATCCGGAGAGAAAGGCAATTTTGAATTTCCATGAATATCTTTTAGCAAGTGGGGGATTAGGAGAAGAACCACAGCGTATTCATGATGAGGTTGTTGCAAAAAATGAAAATGTATGTATGGTTTTATCCGGTCATTATCATAATGCAAAAACAACGGTAGATACTTTTGTTAATGAAGATGGAACACAGAGAAAGGTTTACAATTTATTATTTGACTATCAGGGCTTAATTGAGGGTGGTGCAGGATATATGAGATTGATGCACTTTGACTTAGATAATGAAAAAATTATTATTCGTACATTTTCTCCTTCTCATGGCGGTACGGAATATGAAAACTATGGTGATTATGATGCGAAACCGTCAGAAAATCCCAATGTTGGAAATGAATTTTGCATCGAAGATGCAAATCTAAATGATGCAGAAACGTTTGAAATTCCTTTTGCAGAGCTTGGTATTCAGCCGGAAATAAAAACTTTAGAAACAACCAGTTTAAATGTGAATGTTTATAATGATGATGTAATTGGCAGTGTAACAGATGTTAAAAGCGGAACCGATGCTTCCTATGTTTGGGAAACAGCAGAAGAAGGAATGAATGGCTGGTATGCAGAAGTTACAGATGATAATGGTGGATTTTCCAGAACAAATGTGCATTATATAAATGTACAATATGATACAGAAAAACCGATTTTAACAGTTCCGACAGATACAAAATTAAAAGAGGGAGATTGTTTTGATGAGTGGGAAGGAGTAAGTGCGGTTGATAATGTAGACGGTGACATCACAAAGAATATTATTATAACGGGTAAAGTCAATACTAGTATAGCAGGTGAATATGAACTTATTTATGAGGTTACAGATTTTGCAGGAAATAAGACATCCATTAACAGAAGTGTTGTAGTAGAACCGAAGAACGCAACGCATATAAACCCAGAAGATAACACGTCTGGCAACGGGAAACCGGATGGAGGAAACGATGATAATACTACAGCTGGTTTGAAACCACAGAGTACAGTACATAATAGCACAAATGTAAAAACAAAGGATGAAAATGAGGTTGGAATTTTGTTAGGAATAGCGTTTCTTGCATTTGTTACAGGAGGAAGTATTTTTGTGTATACATTAAAAAAACACAGATAACAGATAAGGGTAAGAAATAAATCCCTCTTGAAATAGCATAAATTTGTTATTTCAAGGGGGGATTTTTGAATTTTTTTACAAAAAATTAAGAAAAAAGTCAGAGTTTCATTAAAAAAAAATACGATTTAGTTGCTATAATAAACCAAGTCAAGAATGAAATTTTATATGATGAAAGGATAGTTATCACAAGCAAGAATAAAATTCCTTATACAAAAGAAAATGAGGTGTCAATATGGACAAGATATCAATAGTAATTCCTTGTTTTAATGAAGAGGAAGCAATTCCGGTATATTACATGGAAATGAAAAAAATTATGAAAGAAATGTCCTATGTAGGTTTTGAACTGTTTTTTGTGGATGATGGTTCTTCCGACAGAACATTACAGGAATTAAGAGCGTTATCCGATAAAGACGAGAGATGTAATTATCTTTCTTTTTCCAGAAATTTTGGGAAAGAGGCTGCCATTTATGCAGGACTTTCTCATATTACAGGAAATTATGGAGTTGTTATGGATGTGGATTTACAGGATCCTCCTGCACTTTTGGCAAAGATGTATGAGCTTTTGCAAAGTGAGGATTGGGATTGTGTTGCCACGAAAAGAGGCGATAGAAAAGGAGAGCCGAAACTCCGTTCTTTCTTATCTGACAGTTTTTATAAAGTCATTAATAAAATGTCAAAGACAGAAATTGTCAATGGGGCAAGGGATTTCCGAATGATGAAAAGAACCATGGTAGATGCAGTGCTTTCCATGAGCGAGTACAATCGTTTTTCAAAAGGAATTTTTCAATGGGTGGGATTTCGCACTACATGGCTGGAATTTCCAAATACCAGTCGTTGTGCGGGAACAACAAAGTGGTCTTTACGAAAGTTGGTGTCTTACTCATTGGAAGGGATTACAGGTTTTTCAGTAGCTCCCTTGTCATTGGCATCTGTGGCGGGAATTACTTTTTGTGGAATTTCTTTTCTGCTGATTATTTTTATTGTTATTCGTACATTAGCATTTGGAGATCCTGTTCCGGGATGGCCTTCTTTAGTTTGTATCTTGTTTTTTGTAAGTGGAATTCAATTATTTTGCACAGGAATTGTAGGGCAATATTTGTCAAAGACCTATTTGGAAACAAAACACAGACCTCTTTATATTTTAAAGGAGTCCCATGAGCAGAAGGAAGATGCAGATGAAGAAAACAGAAAAGATTAAAATACCTTTGCTGCTGTTTGTTATATGTCTGGCAGTATGCTGGATTTTTGTATTACAGTATGGAATTTTTGGCTCGAATTTAGACTGGATAAATCAGCACAGTGTACTGCCGGACTATTTTAGACAGAGATTTTATGATACAGGACAGCTTTTTCCCGATATTGCGTGGAACTTAGGTGCGGGACAGAATATCTATAATTTTTCTTATTATGGTCTGTTTAATCCTATTATTTGGATTTCTTATCTCCTTCCCTTTGTTCCCATGAGTCTATATATTCAGATTACCTCCATTTTATCCTATGGTGCGTCTGTGGTGATTTTTTACTGCTGGTTAAAGAAGAAATGTGATGACAGAATTACTCTGGCATGTACGTTTCTGTTTCTGTTGGCAGCGCCTTTGGTGTATCATTCCTATAATCAACTGATGTTTGTCAATTATATGCCTTTTCTGTGTGCTGCCTTTTTAGGTGTGGATAAATATGTAGAGGAAAAGAAGAAAGCATTGCTGTTATGCGGCGTGTGTGGAATGATACTTACCAGTTTTTTCTTTAGCATAGGCGGACTTCTGGCGTTGGGGATTTATGGAGCTTCCAAATTTACAGAGAAAGGAATAAAAGAATTTTTTAAAAACAGTGTCTCATTAGCCGGTGTGCTTCTTCACGGCGTGCTTTTGTGTGGAATTTTGCTTATTCCTACGGCATTTGTACTTTTTGGTCGAGGCGGAAGCGGTTCACAGGCAGGAATGGCAGTATCGCTTTTTACTGTTCAGCCTATGCGATTTCTGTACACACCTCATGGTGTGGGGCTGTCTGCATTGGCGTTGATTGCCTTATTTGACGACATGATATGCAGGAGAAAATGGCAGGAAAAATTTCTTTCAGTCAGCCTTTTTTTGATTTTTACTGTTCCTCTTGCGGGATATGTATTAAACGGCGGACTTTATGATAAGGGAAAGGTTTTTATTCCGTTTCTTCCGCTTATGTGTATGGAAGTTGCCAAATACATAGACCGCATTAAGAAAAGGGAAAGCACTTTTCGGGATATTCTTCCGTATCTGATAACGGCAATTTTCTTGATTGCAGGAAAAACATTCTGGGCGTTGTTAGACTGCGGAGTAATGCTGCTCTGCTTTTTTATCAGAAAGAGATTTTCAGCGTTTCCTTTGGCTGTATGGGTTTCCTGTGTGATTTTGTTTTGCTCTGGTTGGACAATCAACAAGGGGAGCGACCATATTATTCCAAAAGAAGATTATGAAAAGATTTTAGATAGAGATACTAAGGCAGAAGTAGAAGAAATTTTAGGCAAAGATGCAGGCTGGTATCGCATGGAGGAACAGCAGGGAGGGAAAAAAGAATTACAGGACATAAACAGAATAGAGGATAGCAGACAACTGATTACCTCTGTATATTCATCTGCTTACAATGAGGAATATGATAAATTTCGCAGGGAAACCTTTGATATAAACCAGCATTTTCGAAATAATATGATGCAGGCAGTGTCAGACAATCCATTGTTTTTACAGCTTATGGGTGTGAAATATGTAATTGGAAAGCACCCTTTGGCAGGGTATGAGCTTTTAGAAGAAGGAAAAAACGGAAATCTTTATGTCAATTCTCATGTAGCGCCCATAGGGTATGTAACCAATGAGGTGGTGGCGGAAAAGAATTATCAGACCTTGGATTTTCCTGCAAATCAGACAGCCTTCTTGTGGAAGGCTGTGGCAGAGAGCGCCCAGAGTGAGGAGGATTTTCCTACTATGAATACGTATCCTTTGGAAATACCGGAAATCAACGAAGGAGAAAACCAGATTAAGAGGACTTCTTTTGGCTGGAGCTTTTCTCTTTCAACAGAGAAAAAAGTCAGTATACCCATAAAAGATATACCGATGACAGAAGATTTGTTGTCTGTGAAATTTCAGGTGAAGAATAAAAAAGACAAGGATATGTATATACGGCTTTGCGGGCAGACCAATCGTCTTACTGCAAAATCTCATGAATATGCCAATCACAATGAGTCCTTTGCCTATACGGTTACTCTTAATCAGGAAAACCAGACAGCAGATTTTATTTTTGGACCGGGAGAATATGAGATTTCTAATTTAGAAGCATTTACTGGAAATTTAAGTGAATTAAGCAATGAAAAATTGTATGAAACACCTTTAAAATTAGAAAAAACAGAAGGCGATACGCTGATTTGCAGTGTGAATAATAAAGAAGCAGGATATCTGATTACTAGTATTCCTTATGATGAAGGGTTTGAAATACACATAAACGGAGAAAAAACTTCTGTGGAAAAGGTAAATACAGCATTTGTAGGCGCAAAAGTGCCGAAGGGAAAATGCACCATTGAAATTTCTTATAAGGCAGAGGGAAAGACATTGGGATTTCTCTGCACAGGTGCGGGGATATTGCTTCTTTTTGGGTACAAAATTCGTTGTAATAAAAAGGGGAGAATGGTACAATAAAAAAGAAATTGGCAAAATGAAAGAGAGGAATAAAGGGGAGTTAGATGAAGAACTTAAAAGGATTATGGTGGTTTTTGGGAATAATTTGTTTTTTAAATATTCTTTTTTTCTCTTTAGGAGACTATGTTGTGTTGTATCTTTACATGATATTTTTACTCGCTCCTATACTTATATTTTTGCTGGCGTGGGGAAGTTATGGAGTTGGTAAAGAAATACAGCGAAATTTTAAATGGGGAATAGTCAGGAAGATTGTATTTTCTTTTTTCATCGCTCTTTTTGTTTCTGTTGTTTATTGGTTTGTAAACGACATACATAACAGTATACAATATAAAAGTATTTCATTGTTTCATACAAGGGAGTATTTAACAAAACCATTTACGGAGGGATTTTCTCTAAGTGGGAATGAAATAAGTTACGGAGAATTTTCCATAGTATTTGTATGTACAATGATTGGGTTATATAGAAAGCAGTAAAACAGGAGATAATTATGAAATACTATTTTGCCCCTATGGAGGGAATTACAGGATATATTTACCGACAGGTTCATCATCAGTTTTTTCAAGGAATAGATAAATATTTTACTCCATTTATAACACCGGGAAGTAAAAAGCTGATGACACCCAAGGAGCTGCGTGATATTTTACCGGAAAATAATGAAGGATATGCTCTTGTGCCGCAGATTTTGACAAATCAGGCACAGGATTTTATTCGACTGGCAAAAGAATTACGAGAATACGGTTATGAAGAAGTGAATTTGAATTTAGGCTGCCCTTCCGGAACGGTAACAGCGAAAAAGAAAGGTTCCGGATTTTTAGAATTTCCTGCCCAGCTTGAGAAATTTCTGGATGAAGTATTTGAAAATCTGGATATGAAGATTTCTGTTAAAACAAGGCTTGGAAAGGATGAGCCGGAGGAATTTACAGAACTGCTTCGGATTTATAATCGATTTCCTTTGGAAGAACTGATTGTGCATCCCAGAATTCAAAGCGATTATTATAAGAATGAGCCCAGAATGGAGCAGTTTCAAGAGGCGGTGAGATGCAGTCAAAATTCTCTGTGCTATAACGGAGATTTATTCACAAAGGCAAGATGTGAAAAGTTTTTTGAAGAATATCCTTCCATAGAGAAAGTGATGTTAGGACGGGGACTTTTGGTAAATCCGGCGTTGGTACAGCAGGTACAGAAGGGAACAGTGTTGGAAAAGGCAACGCTAAAAGCTTTTCATGACAAGCTGTGTGAGGAATACACAGAAGTTATGTCAGGGGATAAAAATGTTTTGTTTAAGATGAAGGAATTGTGGTTCTATATGGGAAACCTGTTTGCAGATAATCAGAAATACTTGAAGAAAATAAAGAAATCTCAGAACTTGAAGGAATATCAGGCAATCGTAGAAGAAATGTTTCAGGTATGCCCGTTGGAAATAAAGGAATAATTTATGAACGATAAATTTTTAAATCAGATTACAGAGTTTATTTTTGTAGAAGATAAGCCTGAAAAGTCAGATGTGATTTTCATACCGGGAAGTGGGTTTCCACAGCTGGCAGAGGAGGCCGCAAAGCTGTATCATCAAGGAATGGCGCCCTATATTTTGCCTTCAGGAAGATACAGCATTTTAAACGGGAAATTCGCAGGAGTACAGGAAAAGAAAGAGCTTTATGACGGAGAATATGAGACAGAATGGGAATTTTTAAAAGAAGTTTTGAAGAAAAATCAAGTTTCGGAAGAACATATTTTAAGAGAAGATAAGGCAACGTATACTTATGAAAACGCCATTTATTCCAGAAAAGTAACGGATTGTCTTGGAATGAAAATAAAAAAGGCAATTTTGTGCTGCAAACCGTATCATGCCAGACGAAGCCTTTTGTATTATCAGCTTTTATATCCGGAAACACAGTTTTTCGTGTGTCCGATACAGGACAGTGATGTAAAGAGAGAGAACTGGTATCTGACAGAAAAAGGAATTCGGCTGGTGTTTGGGGAAGTGCAGAGGATTGGAGAGCAGTTTGTGGATATTACAAGGGAAATGGAGAAATGATTGAGATAAAAATAGCAGGAGGTTTCAGGTGAGAAAACGAATTAATAACTCGGTGCAGTTTTAAAAACTGGCAGCGGATTGTATCGAGGCAAATGAAAATGAAAGGCGCTGACAGGAACTGCACCGAATGTTTATTTTCTTTAAAATGAAATAGAGAGGAAGCAGTTTAGATGAGAGAAACAGAATTAAGAGAAATATGGAAAAAAGAAGAAAAAATAGCGCACATAAAGGGATGGGATTTTTCACATATTGATGGAAAATATGATGAGGAAAAGGATTTACCATGGGATTATAAAAGCATAGTAAGCCAATATTTAAAAGACGATATGGAGCTTTTGGATTATGATACTGGTGGCGGCGAATTTTTACTATCATTAAATCATCCGTTTGAGAAAACATCAGCCACAGAAGGATTTCAACCTAATGTAGAGTTATGCAGAGAAAAATTATTGCCACTGGGAATTGATTTTAGAGAATGTTGTAATCCTGCGGATATTCCTTATGACAGTGAAACCTTTGATGTGATTATCAATAGACACGGTGCTTTTAATGCGAGGGAATTGTATCGTTTACTAAAAAAGAACGGCATCTTTGTTACGCAGCAGGTAGGTGGCGATAATGACAAAGACTTGGTAGAAATGGTGCTTCCCGGAACAAAAGGTTTATTTTCGCATTTGCGTTTAAAAGAGCAGATAAAAGTATTTGAAGAGGCAGGCTTTCAGATTGTTCGTGCAGAAGAAGCGTACAGACCGATTAAATTTTATGATATTGGAGCATTTGTGTGGTTTGCACGTATTATTGAGTGGGAGTTTCTGGATTTTTCCGTGGACAAGTGCTTTGAAAGATTGCTTAAAATGCAGGAGATATTGGAAGAAAAAGGGGAAATTGAAGGAACGATACATAGGTATTTGATTGTAGCAAGGAAGTCTAAATAAGACCTTTACTTTTTAAATGATTTATTTGTTGCTCAAAGGTGTAAAAAGTTTTTTGGGGCATAGGCAGTATCCTCCTTGATAAAGTAAAAAAGGAGAGACCCGAAGGTTCTCCTCTGGTTACAGGCTTCGCAAGTTTCTGTAACACGATCGCTGAATTCAATGTAACAAATTTTTACAGAGCTGTCAACAGCTTAAAAAAATTTCAGCAGTTATTTATAATATGTTTGAAAAGGTAGTATGTGTAATTTGTGAATAAGTGATATAATAAGAAATCGTAGTTACAAAAAAAGAAAATGAAGAAAGGGGAAAAACTACCATCAAGATTACAAAAATAATATTAACTATAATCATGATTGTGTTTGTCGCATTGGGATTATTCCGAATTTTACCTTTTGATATAACAAATCCTATTATATGTACTTCACTTGCCACTTTACTCTTGCTAAGAAGTATAGAGTGCAAAAAGAGCAGAGATAAAACAGGATTTCTTTTTACATTTATTGGTTCGATATTTATTTATATCGTTGTTATTTTCAACGTTTCTTCTTCGCTTCTTGGGTGTGAGAATGTGGATAACCGAGAGAATGTGGATAACCGAGACTGCTTGAAAAATATAAACCCTTCAGAAGTAGTTGAAATTAAATGTTCCGGAACAACCGGTGGGAAAGACGGAGATTTTGAGTATTTCTTAGATGAGAAACAGAAAGAGGATTTTTTAGAATTGTTGGGAAAAGTGAAGCTGGGGAGAAAAGCAGAAAGAGAGGAAACGCTATCTTATGGAGCAGTTACCTATTATACATTGAAGTTTGCAGACGGGGAAATATTGGAAGTCAGTCCGGGGACATTTTTTAAGGTGAATGACAACTGGTATTATTTTTTAAATTATGATAAACTGCAAGAAGATTTTATAGAAATATAGGGTAGTTGGAGAGGGATTATGAAAAAGCAAAAGAAATGGAGTATATTGATTTTTGGTACACTTTGTTTCCTTGGAATTATTATTTATGCTGCGTGGAAATTTGAAAAAGAAAGTATTGCAATATATAATGACAACAAATTTGCAGAATTGAAAGAAACTGCGGAATTAAATGCAGAAGACATTCAAAAAGACTATACGGGGAAAAGCGCTGCATTGACTGTTTTAGCAGATAAGGTTACGGAATTTGGGAAAGATAATCTTGAAGATGTGTATAATAGTGTAAAAACTCTTTCTGAATTTAGTTTTTTTTAATTATGTCGGTATTAGTGACAGTGAAGGAAATGCTGTTGACTCAGGGGGAAACAGAGCCAATATTAGTCAGCGAAAGTATTTTCAAGAAGCTATGAATGGAAAAGCTGTTTCTATTTCAGACGTTTTGACATCAAATGTGATAGATGGAGATGATGTTCAGATTATGGCTGTGCCGATTATAAGAGACGGAACTCCTGTGGGAGTTGTTTACGGAGTACATAATATAAAAGGAGTCAGTGAAACGTTAGAAAATGTTACAGACAGTTCTATTTTTACAGAAATTGTGGACTCTAACGGGAAGCCGGTTACACTTTTAGACTCCGGAAGATGGCTGGACGGATATAATAATGTATGGGATTTCTATGAACAATGTAAGTTTCTTGAGGGGAATATTGAGAAAATTAGGAAAAATGTTAAAGCTTCAAAATCAGGATATTATACATTAGAATATAAAAATGAGAAGAGAATGACCTATTATACTCCCTTAGAAATAGAAGGATATTATATCTACACGAATCTCAATATGACACAGGTGGAAGAAACATCAGAAAAAATCAAGAAACTGACATTTGAAATGACTGTAAAGATAGGCATAGCGCTGGGAATTTTTATAGTAGCAATATATTTTTTTACAAGAAAAGCTTCTTATGAATTAAGGCAGTCTTATTATGAAGCAATAAGCAATGAGAAAATAATGCAGGCAGCGGTTGTTAATTCAAATGCGTTTATATTTGAATATGATAGTAAAAATAAAATTTTGAAAAGAAAAGTGGGTGAAAAGCATATAATTTTTCCGGAGGTTATTACAAATAATGTTCCGGATACAATTTTAGAACGCAAAGTTATAAAACCGGAGTTTGTAAATGATTTTACAAATGCCTTTCGCCGGATTAAAAATCAAGAAATGGTTTCTGTTGTTGTGCAGACAACATCGAAATATCAATCACTATGGTTTGAAATTTCTATGAAAAATATTTATAACAATAAACATAAGGTAATTAATACGATTGGCAGTGTGAAAAATATTACAGATATAAAATTTCAAGAAGAATTATTGAAAAAAGCAGAAAAAGGACAGAGAACTTTAAAAAATAAAGCAGAGAGAGATGGACTGACCGGTCTTTATAATGGAATAACGGCTGCAGAAAAGATTGATAAAATATTGAAATTTACACCGAATAAAAACGAAAAACAGATACTTATTTTTATGGATTTGGATAATTTTAAAACCGTTAACGATACCTTCGGTCATCTGTATGGAAATCAAGTATTGCTTGAGATGTCACGTATATTTTCAAACAAATTTCGCAGCGGAGATATTGTAGGAAGATTTGGTGGAGATGAATTTTTTGCATTTCTTTTAAACACGCAAGGATTTGAGAAAATGGAACATGTTTTCAAGAATTATCTCAAAAAGCAGATGAGATGTTGTTTGAAGTAAAAAGAGATAAGAAAAGAGGGTATAAACTCTATAAAGAAAAAGAATAGAGTATAAAAGTCTTTCATAGAATTCAGTTTTTTATATCTGACATTCTATGAATGACTTTTTATATTGTTCCTCGGTATTTTTTATAGCTTTCCAAAATATAGGAGCGTGCTTTTTGCGCTTCTTCTTTTGGAAGATTTTCCATCCCCTTTAGAGGGTATTCCATATTTAATTCAGAATATTTTTGTTCTCCCATGTTGTGGTAGGGGAGGACTTCCAGCCCTTTGATGTTTTTATGGGAAGCGAGAAGCTTTCCGATACCGTCCAGTTCTTCTTTAGAATTTGTAAAACCTTTCACAATGACGTGACGGACAACCACAGGAACTTTTGCTGTCTCCGAAGCATTCAGAAAATCAAGAACAGGAGAAAGGGGATGACCTGTTAATTTTTTATGTTCTTCTGAAGCACTGTGCTTAATATCCAGCAAAATCAAGTCTGTATAGGAAAACAGTTTTTGATAAGCTTCCGCCTGTTTTTCTCTGTAAAGAATACCGGAAGTGTCAAGGCAGGTATGGATGTTTTTTGACTTTGCAGCCTGAAATAATGCAGTGACAAATTCCAGCTGCATCAAGGGTTCGCCTCCGGTAACGGTAATTCCTCCATTCTGATAAAATCCTTTGTTTTTTTCGTAGATTTCCAGAATTTCCTCTACGGTCATAGATTGTCCTTTTTTTGGAGTCCAAGTGTCCGGATTATGACAGTACAGGCAGCGCATAGGACAGCCCTGCAAAAAGACTACAAGTCTGATGCCGGGGCCGTCTACTGTGCCAAAAGTTTCAATGGAGTGTATAAAGCCTGTTTTACATTCCGTCATGGAAAGTTCTTGAGATAACCTCATCCTGCTGTTCTTTTGTCAGCTTGTGGAAGTTTACTGCATATCCGGACACACGAACAGTAAGCTGCGGATATTTTTCAGGATGATTCTGTGCATCTAAAAGAGTTTCCTTTGTAAATACGTTGACATTTAAGTGATGTCCGCCTTTTTCTGCATATCCGTCTAATAAATTTACTAAGTTATCGATTTGAGCATTACTGATATTCATTGAAAATTCCTCCTGTAAAAAGTATTATTGTAAGTCAATATTTGGCTCGCAGCAAGCGCAGTTCGGTTCTAATTCAAAAGCAATGTCATTAAAGAAAACTGCATCATCTTTTCCCAGAGCGCCCGGAATAATGGAAAAGGTATTGGAAATACCATCTTGTGCATCTTTAAACGGAAGCTTGGAAACAGAATTTAAGGATGCAACAGCGCCGTGACTGTCTCTGTGGTGCATTGGGTTAGCTCCCGGAGCAAATGCCTGTCCTGCTTTTCTTCCATCCGGTGTAGAGCCTGTTGCTTTTCCATACACTACGTTAGAAGTAATGGTAAGGATAGAAGTTGTAGGAATTCCTCCACGGTAGGTATGATTTCCTTTAATATATTCCATAAAGGTGTGAACAATATCATAAGCAATATCGTCAACTCGGTCATCATCATTTCCGTATTTTGGAAAATCTCCTTCGATTTCATAATCTACGGCAATGCCGTTTTCATCACGAATGGCTTTAACTTTGGCATATTTAATTGCGGACAGAGAGTCGGCAACAACAGAAAGCCCTGCAATACCTGTTGCAAACCAGCGTGTGACTTTTTTATCATGAAGCGCCATCTGCAATCTTTCGTAAGAATATTTGTCGTGCATATAGTGAATGACATTTAAAGTATTTACATAGACACCGGCAAGCCATTTCATCATATCCTGAAATCTGTCCATAACCTCATCGTAATCTAAATATTCGGAAGTAATAGGACGGAATTTTGGACCCACCTGTTTTTTGGATACTTCGTCAACACCGCCGTTGATTGCGTATAACAAACATTTTGCAAGGTTTGCACGGGCGCCGAAGAACTGCATTTCCTTTCCGATACGCATAGAAGATACGCAGCAGGCAATGGCATAGTCATCGCCGTGAGTTACACGCATTAAATCGTCATTCTCGTACTGAATGGAAGAGGATGCGATAGAAGTTTTGGCGCAGAAGCGCTTAAAGTTTACAGGCAGCTTTGTAGACCATAAAACCGTTAAGTTTGGCTCCGGAGAAGTACCCAGATTTTCCAGTGTATGAAGGTAACGGAAGGACATCTTTGTCACAAGGTGGCGTCCGTCAATTCCCATACCGGCGATGGACTCTGTTACCCAAGTAGGGTCACCGGAAAACAGCGCATTGTATTCAGGGGTTCTTGCAAATTTCACAAGACGCAGCTTCATGATAAAATGGTCGATAAATTCCTGAATTTGTTCTTCTGTGAAGGTATTGTTCTTTAAGTCACGTTCTGCATAAATGTCAAGGAAGGTAGAAGTACGTCCAAGTGACATAGCAGCACCGTTCTGCTCTTTAATAGCAGCAAGATAGCCCAGATATAACCACTGGATAGCTTCCTGGACGTTGGCAGCAGGGCGGGAAATATCAAATCCGTAAATTTTACCCAGCTCTTTTAATTCTTTTAAAGCACGGATTTGCTCGGATAATTCTTCACGTTCTCTTGTTACATCAGAGTACATGGTAGTACGTGTGGTATTTTTTTCATTTTCTTTATCTTCAATCAGACGGTCTACACCGTAAAGAGCCACACGGCGGTAGTCACCGATAATACGTCCTCTGCCGTAAGCATCCGGAAGTCCTGTAATAATATGGCTGGAGCGGCATGCACGCATTTCCGGTGTGTAAGCGTCAAATACACCGTCATTATGTGTTTTGCGATGCTTGGTAAAAAATTCTACAACCTCAGGGTCTACGTGATAACCGTTGTCCTCACAGGCTTTCATTGCCATACGGATACCGCCGTAAGGCTGTAAGGAGCGTTTGAAAGGTTTGTCTGTCTGAAAACCTACGATTGTTTCTAAATCTTTATCTAAATATCCCGGTCCATGGGAAGTGATGGTGGAAATGATTTTTGTGTCCATATCCAGTACACCGCCCTTTTCCTGTTCCTGCTTTGTAAGTTCCATAACCTGATCCCAAAGTGTCTGTGTAGCTTTTGTAGGACCTGTAAGGAAGGCATCGTCACCGTCGTAAGGAGTGTAATTCTTCTGAATAAAGTCCCTTACATCTATCTCTTTTGTCCAATTTCCTTTGTTAAAGGAAATCCATTCTTCTCTCATAAGTCTGTGTCCTCCTATATCTTGCGGTTAGTTATACATAACTTTTCTTGTATAGGTGGATTTTATAATATTGGACTAAGAAAGTCAAGGTGGTATTGTGTTTATAATTCAATACAAAAAAAGAGCTTCTTAATTAAAAGAAACTCTTTTCATAGAAAAACTCTTATTTTTCGGAGATTTCAGGAAGTTCATTTTCTTCTTCTTCCTCATGGGGCTCATATTTTTCGAAGACTTTTCTTAAAATAATGGAGCATACGTAAGCCACACTGGCAAAGCCCAAAAGCAGCCACAGCATACTGCCGTACACCAGTGTTGAAGCTGTTAAGAAGGTTAGAAATCCCAGTCCCAGAGGAATAAGCATTAAAAGAATGGTCCAAGGGAGATTTAAAATTGCGATTAACAGGGAATTTTTAAAAATATTTTTAATATTATTTATGAAACGCGCCGTATATGGGAAAACATATACCAGTATCATAAAATAAAGAATACCTAATGCACCGATTAAAATCTGGAAAATTGTGCTCATATTCCCCGGAAGGAAGGCAGTAGCACGATAATCAACATAAATAAAAATTCCGATAGCTGCCATAATCAGCCAGATAATCGTAGACTGTTTGAAATTTTCTTTAAAGGCTTTTAAGAAGCCTTTAAAAATATAAGACTCTTCTCCACGCACCATTTTCAGAGTAACGGTATACATGGCGGTGACAGAAGCGCCGGCAGTAATAATAGGAATACAAAATACAATACATAAAATATTTAAAATCATAATATCGCATACACGGGACAGAAAACGCATAATCGGACTGTCCATATTAAACAAGCTGCTCATAATAAAAATCCTTTCCTGTTTTAAATTTATTCGTCAAAATTTTCTTCGGTTTTTTCAGGAAGATAAATATGAACGGTTTCGATACGATTTCGTTCTGCTTTATCTACAACAAGTTTTACACCGCCATCTGTGGTGACGGACTCGCCGGCAGCAGGAAATCTGTCGAGCTGTTCAATGATATAGCCTCCAATGGAGTCATAATCATCAGAAACAATATTCAAGTGAAGTGTTTCATCTAAATCGTCAAGTCTGGCAGAACCAAGAGCAATATACTCACGGTTCGGGATAATTTCACGAAGCTCTTCTTCCTCTGAGTCATATTCGTCATGGATGTCCCCTACAATTTCTTCAATTAAATCTTCCAGAGTCACAATACCGGAGGTCGCTCCGTATTCATCCAATACAACGGCAAAGGTTACTGAATTTTCTTTCATTTCCATCAGAAGCTCAGAGGTTCGTTTGTATTCGTAAGTGAAATAAGCCTCTCTTAAAATTTTCCGCACGGAAAAATCTTCCTTGCTTGTAAGAAGCAGGTCTTTTACATTGACAATACCGATAATATTGTCGGTGGTATCCTCAAAGACAGGGAAGCGTGTATGCTTTTCATCACGAAACAGACCGACTAAGTCTTCATATGAACTGTTTACATCAGCGAAGGTTACATCAATACGTGGTATCATGACATCTTCTGCCTGAGAGTCGCCGAAATCAAATACATTATAAATCATTTGACGTTCTTCGCTTTCAATAACTCCTTCTTCATGTCCTACATTTACCAAAGTACGAAGCTCATGCTCGGTAATGGTACTGCATTTTGCATTGGCATCAATCCGCATCAGCGTCAGAACACCCTGCGCCAGCTTATTGATAATAAAGATAATCGGCGTCAGAATGAACATTAAAATGCGAATGACTTTTGCATAAGACAGTGCCATTTTTTCGGAATGTACAGTTGCCAGAGTTTTTGGAGTGATTTCCCCAAAGATTAAGACCAGAAGAGTAATAATACCCGTACTGATACTTACGGCAGCACTGCCGAACAAGCGCATGGTAAGCGTAGTGGCAAGGGAAGATGCACTGATGTTTACAATGTTGTTACCGATAAGAATGGTACTCAGAAGCTTGCCGGAGTCTTCAATTACGTTCAAAAGTGTCAGGGCTCGCTTGTCCCCTTGGTCGGCTAAAGCTTGAATACGAATTTTGTTCACTGTTGTCATAGAAGTTTCTGCTGATGAAAAAAATGCGGAAAGGCAAATGAGAATAATCAAAATCAGAAACTGTATGGCGTCACTGGAATCCAATATGTTCAACTCCTTTTGATAATAAATTATAGCTTTGGCTATTAAAGTCTAATATACATGATTTTTATTTGGATTGCAAGAAATCTGTATGAAATCCACGGGAAAAAAGTTGATTTTTGGGGGTGTCGGAAAAAAGAAAATTGTGTTATACTAAATCAGAATAACAAAAACTGAACTTGTTCACATTTGATTTAGGAAGGGAATAAGGGAAATGAATAGAAACAAAAAAAATTTACATAAAGTGGCAGCCAATGTACTGGGCGTCACCCTTGCTTCTGCGCTGGTAACAGGAGCAGTGGCAGAGACAGCGGCTCCAATTCCTGTATTTGCCGCACAACAGGATGCGCAGGTACAGGAGAAGATTATTTACTTAAACGGAAGTATTCAGGCAGGAGAAAATGCTGACGGAACCAGTCAGGCACAGGCAGTGGACTCCTTTGAAAAGGCATTTGCTTTGACCGGGGGACAGGGAACGGTTATGGTATGCGGTACGGTCAATGTCAGCACAGAAAAGAAGCTTCATATTCCTGCGGGAGTTAAGATAAAAAGAGATGCCGGATTTACAGGAGCTTTGGTAAAGGTTACAGGCAAAGGAAAGCTTACGGTAACAGGCGGTGGAATTACTGCACAGGATGTGGACGTTTCAACAGCAGAAAGCGGAAAAGGAGCATTTCTTATTGCAAAAATTTCACAGGTGACAATGCCTGCACAGATTACACTGAACAATCTGGCAGAATGGAATACATGCAGCTTTCCTCTTTTGGGATTTGTAGGAGAGGGAACGTTTGCATGGGGAACACAGACGCCTCCGTCTTCTTATGAAACAGAGATGAAGGTGGTATTTACACCGAAAGATACAGAAAATTATGATTATTCTCTGGTTTCCGGTTGGGATAGTCAGAGTAAAACAGTGACCAGAACCATAAAAGTGGTTATCGAAGCATTAAAACCGCAGGAGGAAAAGCCCGTAAAACCAATGGCGGAAGTACAAATTCCTTCTGAATTAAAATTTGCTACGAAGGAAGAATTTAAAAATCTGGATTTTGCAAATGCCGGATTTACGGGAGAAGGAACGTTTGCATGGGAAGTACAGACAGAACCGTCTTCTTATGAAACAAAGATGAATGTAATTTTTACTCCGTCTGATACAGAGAAATATGATTACACACAGACTGTCGGATGGAATGGGGAAACACAGAAGGTTGTTCGGGAAGTAAAGGTGTTTATTGAAGAATTAAAAGAAAACACAGCAGAGCCTGAGACACCACAGCCGGAAAACCCTGAAACAGAAGTACCGGAGGTAACTCCTCCGACAGAACCGGAAAACTCTCAGATACCGGAGACAACCCCTCCGGTAGAGCCGGAAGCACCGGAAAATCCTGAAATACAGGAGCCGGAAGTTCCACAAACGGAAAACCCTGAAGCAGAAGTACCTGAGACAGAAAAACCGGAAAACGGCGGTGTGGAGATTGAATATGTAAACCCTGACGAGGTCGTACAGCCGGAAGAGGAAACACAGCCGGAGGTTAATTATCAGGCAGAGGCAGGTCAAAACGGAGAAATAGCACAGGAAGCTCCTGAAGCCCTTCCTGTGGGAAGCTTGATTGATGAAACAGGCGTACAGGTGTCCGGTGACTTTATTCCTTATTATGTGGATTTGCAGGTTACTTATAATGAAGCAGTCAATGAGCTTCCGGATGCGGGAATTGGCGAAATCCTTTCTGCTTATGAATTGAAGCTCTGGAATTTAAAAGAGGATAAGGAATATCAAATCCCGGAAGGAAGAAAAGTAAAAGTGCTTATTCCTTTGCCGGAAAATGCAAATTGTTTTTCAGATTTATCCATTGCACATTATCTGGGAAATAACCAGTATGAATATTTCGTATTTTCCAAGGACGGAAAAACAGGGAATATGACAGTGGAAGAAAAGGATGGAATGCAATATCTGGCTTTTGAGACAGCTTCCTTTAGTCCGTTTAATGTAGGCGGTCATCAAATTGTAGGTCTGGGTGTAAACAGTGATAAGCATAAACCTTCAACGGGAACGTCTCAGTCAACGACACAGACAAAACCGAATACTTCTGCATCAAATTCTTCTACGCAGAGTACCGTAAAACCGAATACACAGAAAAAACCTGCACAGAATAATACAACACCGGTTATTCAGGTGGTGAAAACAGGAGATGAGTCAAAAACAGTAGTTTATGTACTGATTGGCTTAGGCGCTCTTGTTATTGCAGGACTTGCTGTCTTTTTCGGAAAAAAGAAAAAATAAAAAAGAGTTATGAGTTACAAATCCCTCCCATATATTGATTATAGGAGGGATTTTTTATGGAAGAAAGAGTTTCAAAAAATGCAAAGCCAATGCTGATGATAAAAGCGCTTTTGCTTGCCTATGCAGCTACCGGAATTTTACTTCTTATTCTGGCATTTTTGCTGTATAAGATGGGACTTGGCGAGAGTCAGATAAACATAGGAATTATGGTTACATACATTGTGTCCTGCCTCTTTGGCGGATTTTATATGGGAAAAAAGATAAAAGTCAGACGGTTTGCATGGGGAATGGGCGTTGGTACGGGATATGCCCTCCTTCTTATGGCGGTTACCTTTCTGACAGAACATCAGATAAGCGGAGATTTTAAGGAAATGCTGATGATGTTTTTCCTGTGCTTTTTCGGAGGAACACTGGGAGGCATTTTAGCGTGAATTTCTACTTGCTAGGCGGTTGCAGCTATGCTATAATACCGCTAGATGTTATATCTTAAAAAATTATCATACATGGGAGGATTATGTTATGGAACATATCAAAACATTAAATACAAAAAGCTTACAGAATACAGTAAAAAAAGGTGGATGTGGTGAATGCCAGACATCTTGTCAGTCTGCATGTAAAACATCTTGCACAGTAGGAAATCAGAGCTGCGAACACAAATAAAATAACACAGTGCGTTTTTTTCTGGGCACATGGCTGAACAGCAGCGGTGTAAAAGCCGCTGCTTAATTATTGCATGGGAGACGTAGCCTCCCATGCAATAATTAACGCTCTGCGAGGATTGCACTGCACTGGGTAGATAGAAACGGAAAGGAGAAATACGGTGATACATCGTTATAAAAATAATGGCTACAACATTGTGCTGGACGTAAACAGCGGTTCTGTACATGTGGTAGACGAACTGGTTTATGATGTAATCGGACTTCTGGACGAAGGGCAGGAAGAAGCTGCTATTTATGAGAAGTTAAAGGATACATACAAAGAAGAAGATATCCGAACAGCATTAAAGGAAATACAGGAATTAAAAGATGCGGAAATGCTGTTTACCGAGGATATTTATCGAAATGCCATTGAGCATTTTAAAGAGAGAGAGACAGTTGTAAAGGCATTGTGTCTGCATATTGCCCATGACTGTAATCTTGCCTGCAGATATTGTTTTGCAGAAGAAGGAGAATATCATGGAAGACGAGCTTTGATGTCCTATGAAGTAGGAAAGCAGGCTTTGGACTTTTTAATTGCAAATTCCGGCAACAGAAAGAATTTAGAGGTAGACTTCTTTGGCGGCGAGCCTTTGATGAACTGGCAGGTTGTGAAGGATTTAGTTGCTTACGGAAGAGAGCAGGAGAAAATTCACAATAAGAATTTCCGCTTTACGTTAACTACAAACGGTGTGCTTTTAGATGATGAAATCATGGAATTTGCCAATAAAGAAATGGCAAATGTGGTATTAAGTATTGATGGAAGAAAAGAAGTACATGACTTTATGCGTCCATTTAGAAAAGGAGCGGGAAGTTATGACTTGGTAGTGCCGAAGTTCCAGAAATTTGCAAAGAGCAGAGGAGAAAAGAGCTACTATGCAAGAGGTACTTTTACACGTCATAATTTAGATTTTTCCGAAGACGTACTGCATCTGGCTGATTTGGGCTTTGACCAGATTTCCGTAGAGCCGGTAGTTGCAGATGAAAAAGAGGAATATGCACTGAAATGGGAAGACGTTCCGAAAATCTGCGAAGAGTATGACAAGCTTGCGAAGGAAATGATAAAGCGTAAAAAAGAAGGAAAAGGATTTAATTTCTTCCACTTCATGATTGACTTGACAGGCGGTCCTTGCGTATATAAACGTTTGTCAGGCTGCGGTTCAGGTACGGAGTATCTGGCTGTGACTCCGTGGGGTGATTTATATCCATGTCATCAGTTTGTAGGTGAAGAAAAATATCTCATGGGAAATGTGTGGGATGGTGTAAAACGTACAGATTTATGCAAAGAATTTAAAAATTGCAATGTATATGCAAAAGAAAAATGTCAGAACTGCTTTGCAAAATTCTATTGCAGCGGCGGCTGTGCGGCAAACTCCTATAATTTCCACGGCTCTATCAACGATGTTTATGAATTGGGATGTGAGCTTCAGAGAAAACGTGTAGAATGCGCCATTATGTTAAAGGCAGCCGAGGCGGCAGAAGAACAAGAAAATTAAGCAAAGAAGGGAAAGACAATGAAGAAAAACAGAGGGATACTTGTACTGGTTTTAACAGCAATCATTACAGGATTTCTGATTTTTACCACAGCAGTAGGATTTGGTCCTACCGGTACAGGTGCTGCAAAAAATATTAAGACAGGTCTGGACTTGTCCGGCGGTGTAAGTATTACATACGAAGCATCCAAAGAGTCACCCACAGAAGATGAAATGGCAGATACCATTTATAAGCTTCAAAAACGTGTGGAAAATTACAGTACAGAAGCACAGGTTTATAAAGAAGGGGAAAATCGTATTATCGTAGAAATCCCCGGAGCAAAAGATGCAAATAAAATCTTAGAAGAACTGGGAAAACCGGGTTCTCTGTATTTTATTAAGCACAAAGACTCTGCCGGCGGAGAAAACTATACTTTGAATACAGAAACCGGCGAATATGAGCTTACAAAAACTATTGAAGAAATCGAAGCGGACGGTGGTATTGTTCTGACAGGAACAGATATCAAGGACGCAAAAGCTGCGGTAGCGCAGGATGATTTGAAGAATAACGTAAACGTAGTAAGCTTATCCTTTACAAAAGAAGGAACAGACAAATTTGCCGCTGCTACAAAAGAGGCAGTGGAAGCCGGTAATGATACCATTGGTATTTATTATGATGGAACTTTTGTCAGTGTTCCAAGTGTAAGACAGGAAATCAAAGACGGACAGGCACAGATTGACGGTATGAAAGATGCAGCAGAGGCAGAAAATCTGGCATCTACCATTCGTATCGGTGGCTTGAAGCTGGAATTAAGCGAGCTTCGTTCCAGTGTAGTTGCGGCACAGTTAGGTGAAAAAGCAATTTCAACCAGTTTGGTGGCAGCGGCTATCGGACTTGCGCTGATTATCTTATTTATGATTTTTGTATATCGTATTCCGGGACTGGTATCCGGCATTGCATTGATTATTTATGTATGTCTTGATTTGATTGCATTAAATGCCTTTGATTTGACTTTAACCTTACAGGGTATTGCAGGTATTATTCTGTCAATCGGTATGGCAGTAGACGCCAACGTTATTATTTATGCCCGTATTCAGGAAGAAATTGCTGATGGAAAGAGTGTCAGAACGGCGCTTCAGAACGGATTTAAAAAAGCGTTTTCTGCAATTTTTGACGGTAACATTACAACCTTAATTGCAGCCTTTGTATTGAACTGGCTTGGTTCAGGAACAGTAAAAGGATTTGCACAGACTTTGGCGCTTGGTATTGTACTGTCCATGTTTACCGCATTAGTGGTATCCAAATATCTGATGTATGCAGTATATGCCGTTGGCGTGAGAAATGAGAAATTCTACGGAAAGAGAAAAGAAAGAAAACCAATTCCTTTCTTACAGAAGAGAAAAGTATTCTTTACCGTGTCTCTTATCCTGATTTTATGTGCCCCTGTTTCTATGTTGATTTTCAAGGGAACAACAGGAGAGTCCCTGAAATACAGTCTGGAATTTAAAGGCGGTACTTCTACAAATGTAGAGTTTGATAAGGATATGAGTATTGCAGAAATCGATGAAAAACTTACACCTTTAGTAGAAGAAGTTACAGGTGATAAGAACGTTCAGGCAACAAAAGTTGTAGGCAATAATCAGGTTATTATTAAAACCAGAACTTTGAATGTAGAACAGAGAGAAAAGCTGGAAACAGCTTTAATAGATAATTTTGGCGTAGCACAGGAAGATATTACATCTGAAAGTATTTCTTCTACGGTCAGCAGCGAAATGCGTGCAGATGCAGTAAAAGCTGTAATCGTGGCTACGGTGTTGATGCTCTTATACATCTGGTTTAGATTTAAGGATATTCGTTTTGCAAGCAGTGCGGTTATTGCTCTTCTGCATGACGTATTAGTGGTTCTGGCATTCTATGCTGTTGCAAGAGTTTCCGTAGGAAATACCTTTATCGCATGTATGCTGACCATTGTAGGTTACTCTATTAATGCTACGATTGTTATTTTTGACCGTATCAGAGAAAATCTGGCAAGTGCTGGCAAGAAGACAGATTTGGAAACACTGGTAAATGCCAGCATTACACAGACACTTACAAGAAGTATTTACACTTCCTTGACAACCTTTATTATGGTATTCCTGTTATTCATTATGGGAGTTTCCTCTATTCGTGAATTTGCACTGCCTCTTATGGTAGGTATTGTATGCGGCGGATACTCTTCTGTATGTATTACAGGCGCTCTTTGGTATGTCATGAAGAAAAAATTTAAAAAACAGAATTAAACTCAGAAAAAAGGAGTTGTTACATTAAAGTGACAGCTCCTTTTGGAATTATAAGGTGATAATATGGAAAAATGGGTAGTTGCTGCCAAGAAGGCAGATTTTCAGGGGATTAGCAATCGCTTCGGAGTAGATCCTGTGATTGCAAGACTCATTCGAAATCGAGAACAGATTACTGATGAAGAAATTGATGTGTATCTTCACGGAAAGCTTCGAAATTTACATTCATGGAAAGAGTTAAAGGGAATTGATGAATTATTAAATATTTTAATTCAAAAGATACAGCAAAAGAAAAAAATCAGAATTATCGGGGATTATGATATTGACGGTGTATGCTCTACATATATTCTTTTTCAAGGCTTGAAAAAAGCCAATGCTTTGGCAGACGTAGATATACCGGACAGAATGAAAGATGGATACGGTATCAGCAAGGAGCTGATTGAGCGGGCGTATGAAAAAGAAATTGATACTATCATTACCTGTGACAACGGTATCAGCGCCATAGAGCAGATTGCTTATGCAAAAGAGAAAAATATGACAGTTTTGGTAACAGACCATCATGAAATCCCCTATGAGGAGAAGGAAGACGGAAGCATAGAGCGGTTTTTGCCAAATGCAGATGCCATTGTAAATCCAAAGCAGGAGGGCTGCACCTATCCTTTTAAAGAAATCTGCGGAGCAATGGTTGCATTTAAGGTAGTATGGGGGCTGTTTGAAAAGCGTAACATTCCTCTTTCGGAGATTGAGGAACTTATTCCCATTGCTGCCATTGCTACCGTGGGAGATGTTATGGATTTAGTAGATGAGAACAGGATTTTGGTAAAGGAAGGGCTGAAACGCATCCAGAATACAAATAATGAAGGTTTAAAAGCGCTTATTCGTGTCAACAATCTGGAAAACAGAGAAATTACCGCATATCATATCGGATTTGTATTAGGTCCGTGTATCAATGCCAGCGGAAGATTAAGCACTGCAAAAAGAGCTCTGGAATTACTGCTTTCGAAAGATACCAAGGAAGCCTCTGTGCTGGCAGAGGATTTGAAAGAATTAAACGACAGCCGTAAGGATATGACCGTAAAAGGTGTAGAAAGAGCAGTAGAAATAATTGAAAATACAGAGCTGAAAAATGACCGGGTACTGGTAGTATATCTTCCCGAATGTCATGAAAGTCTGGCGGGAATTATTGCCGGACGTATCAGGGAAAGATATACAAAGCCTGTTTTTGTGCTTACAAAGGGAGAAGAAGGCGTGAAGGGCTCAGGGCGTTCTATTGAGGCGTACCACATGTTTCAGGAAATGGTAAAATGCAGGGAGCTGCTGACAAAATTCGGTGGGCATCCAATGGCGGCAGGGCTTTCTATGGAAGAAGAAAATATTGAGAAATTCCGAAGAAAATTAAATGAAAACTGTACGCTGACAGAAGAAGACATGGTAGAAAAAATTGTGATTGATGTTCCTATGCCAATGTCTTATGTTACCATTCCTCTTATTCGCCAGTTAGGGCAGTTAGAACCTTTTGGAAAAGGAAATACAAAACCGATTTTTGCACAAAAAGATATCCGATTTTCAAACTGCAAGGTTTTCGGAAAAAACAGAAATGTAGTAAAAATGAAAGCGCAGGATGGTTTTGGGTTTGGAGCAGAATGTATTTGGTTTGGAGACGGAGACGAGTTTTTGGAACGCTTAAAAGAGAAGGATGTGTGGGATGTAATTTATTATCCTTCTGTTAATTCTTTTCAGGGAAGAGAGAGCATTGAGATGATTATTCAAAATATCCGTTGAGCAAAAATAAAATTTGCGTCTGCAAAGAAAAGATGATATACTAAACCACATAAAAAACACAAAAAAATCACAAAAGTGACATAATTTGATATAAAGGGCAGGGAAACGCAATGGAAGATTGTAAAAAGAAAAAAATTGAAGACTATGTCAGAAGCATTCCTGATTTTCCGCAGGAGGGAATTATCTTTCGGGATGTTACCAGTATTTTAGAGGATGCAGACGGATTTGCACTGGCAGTTGACTCTATGCAGAAGCTTTTGGAAGGCGTGGATGTTGACGTTATCGTAGGAACAGAGTCCAGAGGATTTATTTTCGGAGCGCCGATTGCGTATAATTTACATAAACCGCTTGTATTGGTAAGGAAAAAAGGGAAGCTGCCATGTGAAACCGTAGAGCAGAGCTATGATTTAGAATACGGAAGCGCTGTTATCGAAATGCACAAGGACTCCATTAAACCGGGACAAAAAGTTGTTATTGTTGATGATTTAATTGCAACAGGCGGAACCGTAGAGGCAGCGGCAAAGCTCATTGAAGGTCTTGGTGGAGAAGTTGTGAAATTGGTCTTCCTCATGGAGCTGGCAGGATTAAAAGGAAGAGAAAAATTAAAGAAATATGACGTTCAATCTGTAATTTGTTATGAAGGAAAATAAAATCGGTTGATGGATAAGAGGTGACGTTTTTTATGGAAGAAAAAAGAGAAGCTGCCTTAAAAGCAGAAGAAATTGAAAAAATTAAAAAGGCAGATGCCAATGTGAAGACCATGGAGGATTTCACCAGTCCGGAGGTACTTTATCAGGAGCTGATAACCAGTGTTCGGAAATACCATCCATCTACTGATATTTCCATGATTGATAAGGCATTTCAGATTGCCAATAATGCTCATAAAGGACAGGTGAGAAAGTCCGGCGAGCCTTATATCATTCATCCGCTTTGTGTGGCAATTATTTTAGCTGATTTAGAGCTTGATAAGGAAACCATTGTAGCCGGGCTTCTTCATGATGTGGTAGAAGATACGGTTATGACCTCTGAGGAAATTCGGGAAGAATTTAATGCAGAGGTAGAGCTTTTGGTAGACGGTGTAACAAAGCTGGGACAGTTGAATTATTCCGCAGATAAGGTGGAGGTGCAGGCAGAGAATTTAAGAAAAATGTTTCTGGCAATGGCAAAGGACATCCGTGTTATTTTGATTAAGCTGGCAGACCGTCTGCATAATATGCGAACCTTGAAATATATGCCGCCTCATAAACAAAAGGAAAAAGCCAGAGAGACGATGGATATCTACGCACCCATTGCTCAGCGCCTCGGTATTTCCAAAGTGAAAATCGAGCTGGATGATTTGTCTCTGAAATATTTGAAACCGGAAGTTTACTATGATTTAGTAGAGAAAATAAATTTGAAAAAGAGCGAGCGTCAGGCATTTATCGACCAGATTGTAGGGGATGTGCGTGCACATATTGAAAAAGCGTCCATCAATGCGCAGATAGACGGAAGAATTAAGCATTTCTTCAGTATTTATAAGAAAATGGTTAATCAGGATAAAACTCTGGATCAGATTTATGATTTATTTGCGGTACGAATTATTGTAGATACGGTACGTGACTGCTATGCAGCCCTTGGTATCATTCATGAAATGTATAAGCCCATTCCGGGGCGGTTTAAAGACTACATTGCCATGCCAAAGCCCAATATGTACCAATCTTTGCATACTACGCTGATCGGACCGAATGGACAGCCTTTTGAAATTCAGATTAGAACCTTTGAAATGCACAGAACAGCGGAATACGGTATTGCCGCTCACTGGAAATATAAAGAGGTTTCCAATAACGGAAAAGTGAATGTCACACAGTCAGAGGAAGAAAAGATGAGCTGGCTGCGCCAGATTTTGGAATGGCAGCGGGATATGTCTGACAATAAAGAGTTTTTAAGCCTCTTAAAAAGTGATTTGGATTTGTTCTCCGAAAGTGTGTATTGCTTTACACCGGCAGGAGATGTAAAGACACTGCCAAACGGTTCTACACCTATTGATTTTGCTTACAATGTCCACAGTGCAGTGGGAAATAAAATGGTAGGCGCAAGGGTAAACGGAAAGCTTGTTCCTATTGAATACGTGATTAAAAACGGAGACCGTGTAGAAATTATTACTTCTCAAAACTCCAAAGGTCCAAGCCGTGACTGGTTAAAAGTAGTAAAAAGCACACAGGCGAAAAACAAGATTAACCAGTGGTTTAAGCAGGAATTAAAAGAGGATAATATTTTAAAGGGTAAGGAAATGCTTATCCAGTATGCCAAAGTAAAGGCAATCTCTCTAGGAGAAATTCAGAAGCCGAAATATCAGGAAGCCGTTATGAAGAAATACGGTTTCCGAGACTGGGACTCTGTTCTGGCTGCGTTGGGACACGGAGGTTTAAAAGAAGGACAGATTATCAATAAGCTTCTGGAAGTCTATAATAAAGACCATAAAGCAGAATTGACAGATGAAAAGGTATTGGAGGCAACAGCAGAGCATAAGGATAAGCTTCATATCGGCAAATCCAAAGGCGGCATTGTGGTAAAAGGTATTCACGATGTGGCAGTGCGTTTCTCCAAATGCTGTAATCCAATTCCCGGTGATGAAATCGTAGGATATGTAACACGAGGCAGAGGCGTTACCATTCATCGGACAGACTGTATCAATGTGATGAATATGTCCGCAGAGGACAGAAACAGGCTGATTGACGCAGAATGGCAAGTACCTGCCCATGAAAGCTGTGAACGTTACATGGCAGATATCAATGTGTTTGCTTATAACCGTACCGGTTTGATTGTTGATATTTCCAAGATTTTTACAGAGAGAAAAATTGATATCCTTGCTTTAAATACAAGAATAAGCAAACAGGGAACAGCAACCATCAATATCTGTTTTGAGGTAAGAAGCAAAGAAGAGTTAAACAGTATGGTTGAAAAAATCAGGCAGATTGAAAGTGTGAAGGATATTGAGCGTACTGCCGGTTAAGGAGAAAAGATGAAGAAATTGATGCTGAGAGGAATTGTAGTAGGGCCTGTACAGACAAATTGTTATTTTTTAAAAAATGAAGAAACACAGGAAATCTTAATCGTAGATCCGGGGGCAGAGCAGGAAAGAATTATCTATGCTTTGGATAAATTGCAGGGAACACCTGTGGGGATTTTACTGACACATGGACATTACGACCATGTGTGTGCAGTAAATGAGTTGAGAAAGCATTACGAAATTCCGGTATATGCGGCAAAGGAGGAGGAAACACTTCTTGCTGACAGTCAGCAGAACCTTTCCGCCGCATGGTCCGGTGTGCCGTATAAAGTAAAAGCAGATGTTTTACTGAAGGATGAAGAAGAAATTCAGGTAGCAGGCTTTGAGATTACAACGATTCTTACACCGGGGCATACAAGCGGCTCTTGTTGTTATTGGATTAAGGATGAAGAAGTTTGTCTAAGTGGCGACACGGTGTTTTACGGAAATTGCGGCAGATGTGACCTTCCAACAGGAAGTATGAGCCAGATGAAAAAGAGCTTAAATAAAATTTTTGCCATGCTGCCGGACGAAACGGTGATTTATCCGGGACACGGAGAAGCCACAGATGCCAAATTTGAAAAGAAAAATAACCCCTATTTATAAGAAGAACATAGAAAGAGGAAGAACCCATGATAGGAATTTCCTTTAATAAAAAAGAATTTGAATACGATGCCTATACGCTGGTAAAGGCCTTTTATCCAAAAGAAGAAATCGAAATGTATTATACAGAGGAAATACAGGAAGAAAAAAACTATGACAGGCTGATTTCTATTCTTTACGGAGAAAAGGTAGTTATCCGATTGTGCTTTGATGGAAAAGCGCTGGAGGGAGAACAGGCATTTGACGAAGAAGAAGACAGAAAAATCAGAAAAAATAAATTAAAGCAGGTGCTGTATCAGCTTCTGGTGGAGGAGACCGGTCATACTCTTCCTTGGGGCAATCTGACCGGTATTCGCCCTACGAAAATTGCCATGGGACTTATTGAGTCGGGCATGAGCAATGCAGAAGCAGCGGATTATATGCGAAAAACTTATTATACCAGTAATGAAAAGACAGCGCTTGCCATTACCATAGCCAACAGAGAAAGAGATATTTTAAAGAATATTGATTATGAGAATGGATACAGCTTATATGTGGGAATTCCATTTTGCCCCAGTATATGTCTGTATTGTTCTTTTAGTTCCTCACCTTTAGAAAGATGGCGTGATAAAGTTGACAGCTATTTAGACGCACTGCTAAAAGAGTTGGATTTTATTGCGGAAACCATGAAAGATAAAACCCTAGATACCATATATATAGGTGGAGGAACTCCCACAACCTTGGAGCCGCCGCAGCTTCATCGCCTGTTGGGACATATACAGAAGCGTTTTCCAATGGGACAGGTCAAGGAATATACCATAGAAGCGGGAAGACCGGACAGTATTACAAGAGAAAAGTTACAGGCAATACGGGAATATCCTGTTACCAGAATTTCTGTAAATCCTCAGACAATGAATGCAGAAACCTTGAAGATTATTGGAAGAAATCATACGGTGGAGGATACACGACACGCCTTCGCTTTGGCGAGGGAATGTGGATTTGACAATATCAATATGGATTTAATCGTAGGTCTTCCGGGGGAGCACAAGGATGATGTGGAGCATACATTAAAGGAAATTCAGGCGCTTGATCCTGACAGCCTTACCATACATTCTTTAGCAGTAAAAAGAGCTGCAAGACTTCGGATGTTTAAAGACCAATATGAAGAAATGGGATTTGAAAATAATCAGGAAATCATGGAAATGGCGATGAATTATGCCCGAAGCTGTCAGATGGGGCCGTATTATCTATACAGACAGAAAAATATGTGCGGAAATCTGGAAAATGTAGGCTATGCAAAAGTTGACAAAGCAGGAATTTACAATATACTTATAATGGAAGAAAAGCAGACTATTATTGCGGCGGGGGCAGGGGCATCCACGAAGCTTGTGTCTGACCACGGACAGAAGATTGAGCGTATTGAAAATGTAAAGGATGTTACCAATTACATTACCCGTATTGATGAAATGATTGAGAGAAAAAGAGACGGAATTGTATTGTAAAAAAGATAGGAGACGATAAGTATGAGTTTAAAGAAAAAACCGGTAACCGGTATGAAAGATATTTTACCTCAGGAAATGGAAATTCGTGATTATGTAATCAGCTTAATTAAGGATACTTACAAACAGTTTGGATTTACTTCCATGGAAGCTCCTTGTGTAGAGCACATTGAAAACCTTACCAGCAAGCAGGGCGGCGACAATGAAAAGTTGATTTTCCGTATTTTGAAAAGAGGAGAAAAGCTGAAAATTGACGAAGCAAAGGAAGAAAACGATTTGGTAGACAGTGGTTTACGTTACGACTTAACCGTACCTCTTTGCCGTTTCTATTCCAATAATGCGAATGAGCTGCCACAGCCGTTTAAGGCGCTTCACATCGGAAATGTATTCCGTGCAGACCGTCCTCAGAGAGGTCGTTTCCGTCAGTTTATGCAGTGCGATATTGATATTTTAGGCGATCCCACCTTTTTAGCGGAAATAGATGTTATTCTAGCGACTTCTACTTTAGTAGGAAAACTGGATTTTGACAGCTTTACCATTCGCATTAACGACAGAAGAATTTTAAAGGCAATGGCAGCGTACAGCGGATTTCCGGAAGACTCCTTTACACAGGTATTTATTATTCTGGATAAAATGGATAAAATCGGCATGGATGGCGTTGCAAAAGAACTGGAAGAGTCCGGTTTTGCAAAAGAGAGTGTAGAAAAATACATGGACTTATTTAAAGCAATGGGAAATGGCATTGATGGTGTTGCTTACTGTAAAGAGAAACTGGAAGGCTTTCTAGATGCAAAAGTAGCAGACGATTTAACAACGATTATTGAGAGTGTTATGCAGGCAAAAACAGCTAACTTTACTTTAGAGTTTGATCCTACTTTAGTGCGTGGAATGTCTTATTATACAGGACCAATTTTTGAAATTTCTATTGACGGTTTTGCAGGAAGCGTTGGCGGCGGCGGACGTTACGATGAAATGATTGGCAAATTTACGGGAACACCTACACCGGCAACAGGATTTTCCATTGGATTTGAGCGTATCGTTATGCTGCTTATGGAAAGAGGCTTTAAAGTTCCGGGAGCAAAAGAAAAGAAAGTATACCTTCTGGATAAGAAGCTTTCCAATGAAAAACTTCTGGAAGTAATGAAAAAAGCAGCAGAAGAACGCAAAGCAGGGCAGAGCATTAACATTGCTTACGCAAAGAAAAATAAAAAATTCCAAAAAGAACAGTTGGAAAAAGAAGGATATGCTGTCATTACAGAAGTTTATAATGACACTGTTTTATAAGAAGGAGAATTTATATCATGGCAGAATCAATGAAGGGGCTGAAAAGAAGCCACAGATGTACAGAAGTGACAAAGGCAGAGATTGGAAGTACCGTAACCTTAATGGGTTGGGTACAGAAAAGCCGTAATAAAGGCGGGATTGTATTCGTAGATTTACGTGACCGTTCCGGTATTATGCAGATTATTTTTGAAAACGGCGATATTGACGAACAGGGATTTGAAAAAGCAGGACGTTTGAGAAGCGAGTTTGTAATTGCTGTAAAAGGTCGTGTGGAGGCACGTTCCGGTGCAGTAAATCCAAACCTTCCTACCGGTGAAATTGAGGTAAGAGCAACAGAGCTTCGTATTTTATCCGAGGCAGAGACACCTCCGTTCCCAATCGAAGAAAACAGCAAGACAAGAGATGAGGTTCGTTTAAAATATCGTTATCTGGATTTAAGAAGACCGGATTTACAGAAGAACATGATGCTTCGTTCACAGGTCTCTACATTGGTGCGCCAGTTCCTTGCAAATGAAGGATTTCTTGAGATTGAAACACCGACTTTGATTAAGAGTACACCGGAAGGAGCAAGAGATTACCTTGTACCAAGCCGTGTGCATCCGGGAAGCTTTTATGCTCTTCCGCAGTCACCGCAGATTTTCAAACAGCTTTTAATGTGCTCCGGATATGACCGTTACTTCCAGATTGCAAGATGTTATCGAGATGAAGATTTACGTGCAGACCGTCAGCCGGAATTTACACAGATTGATATGGAATTATCTTTTGTAGATGTGGAAGATGTATTAGACGTAAATGAAAGAATGTTGGCATTCTTGTTTAAGGAAGTATTAGGTATAGAAGTGCAGCTTCCGATTGAGAGAATGACATGGATTGATGCCATGAATCGTTTTGGTTCTGATAAACCGGATTTACGTTTCGGAATGGAGCTTACAGATGTTTCTGAAGTAGTAAAAGACTGTGAATTTGTAGTGTTTAAAGGTGCTTTGGAAAACGGTGGCAGTGTGCGTGGTATCAATGCAAAAGGACAGGGCGCTATGCCTCGTAAGAAAATTGACAAATTGGTAGAATTTGCAAAAGGTTACGGTGCAAAAGGTCTTGCATACATTGCCATTGGTGAAGATGGAACTGTGAAATCTTCTTTTGCCAAATTTATGAAGGAAGAAGAAATGCAGGCTTTAATTCAGGCAATGAAAGGGGAAAATGGAGACTTACTGCTTTTTGCAGCAGATAAGACAAAGCTTGTTTGGGACGTATTGGGAGCTCTTCGTCTGGAATTAGCAAAACAGATGGATTTACTGGATAAAAATGAATACCGTTTTGTATGGATTACAGAATTCCCTCTTTTAGAATGGTCAGAAGAAGATGAGAGATTTACAGCTATGCATCATCCATTTACTATGCCAATGGAAGAAGATTTACAGTATATTGATACAGATCCGGGCAGAGTTCGTGCAAAAGCTTATGATATCGTATTAAATGGAAATGAAATCGGTGGAGGTTCTGTAAGAATTTTCCAGGATGATGTTCAGGAAAAAATGTTTGAAGCTTTAGGATTTACAAAAGAAGAAGCACAGAAACAGTTTGGTTTCCTTTTAGACGCTTTTAAATATGGTGTACCACCTCACGCAGGATTGGCTTATGGATTGGATCGTCTGGTTATGCTCATGGCAAAAGTAGACTCCATTCGTGATGTAATCGCTTTTCCAAAAGTAAAAGATGCTTCCTGTCTTATGTCAGAAGCGCCGGACATCGTAGATGAAAAACAGTTAGAAGAATTAGGAATTGCCATTGTGGCACAAAAAGAAGAAACAACAGAAGAATAGATAAACTATAAAAGTTAGAGTTGTTGTAGAAAACATCATTCAGAATATTTATACACTTTTAGCGAATTTGTCGAGCACGCTTTGAGATTACAAGCTCAAAGTGAGCGCAGACTGAGTGCAAAAGGTATAAATATTCTGGAGATGTATTTAATACAACAACTCTTCTTGTACGTTTCCGAAGATAGCTTCGGCAATTTCTTCATTCATTTGTATTTTCCAGTTGACGCCGTCATTTACCAGATGAATTTCCACATCATGGGAAATGGTGTTGTGATTATTTTCAATACAGGATAAGAGCATTTCCTGCTCTTTTTGTCTTCTGCCTTCTGAGCCAACAGCCAGAGACTCGGAGGTTTTCAGCCATTTTGACAATTCTTCTTTATATGTTTCCATAATACTGTGAAAATTTACGCTTACAATCGATGCAGTTACGGTTGCCTCGGCATCTTCTTTTTTTTCGCCTAAAATTTTAAAATCAAAGCACTCACTGATTTGCGACGCAACAGCATGAGCAATGGAGCTGTTATAAGTATCCTCTGTCTCAAAAAGAGTGTCCAGAGCAAGATAAATTTTCATCTGTTCGGCATCAAAATGCTTAATACTGCTAAAATGTGTTTTTACAATTTCTTTTGGACTTAATAAATTACAGTCCGTGACATAAGATAAAAAGTTTCCGGTTAAAGCCTCCTGAAGAGAAGGGTTGTGAAGTACTTTCCAGTTTTCCTTTTCTTTTACGAGAGAAAGCTTTGCAGTAATGTCTTTTGTTTTATAATGGTTCTTTTGCAAAAGCTTTTCTAACAGCAGATAAGAGTCATGGATGGAAAACTCTACTCCGGTAGGCGCAGCATCTTGCTCAATATGCTTTTTTAAGGAAGCCTTGCTGAAATCTTTTGCCAGCTTTTTGGCGTCAATGACAGAAAAGATTACTTTTGCAGAAGCCTCGTTTTCTTTTTCTGAAATTTTTTCTATTTTGTAATCAAAATCCTTGTAAAATAGAGTAAAGATAGAAGCAACATCTTCTTCCAGCTCCTCTGTGTCCCCATAGTATGGGAGAAGTTCTTCGGCTGCAATGCAATTTTGAATAGTTTGCATATCATCACTTTTTATTTGATTAAATTCTTTTTCAATAGCATGCTTTACAGCCTTTTCTTCCTTGCTCAGACAGGCAGATAGAAGAAAATAAAAAAGGCATAGAGAAAGAAGCAGAAATAATTTTTTTGTCCGTTTATTCATGATTATCTCCAATTTTATTCTATATACTGAAGGTAGTTTAACAAAGTCAGAGGCAAGTTGCAACATAATCTGTAACATCTTGCAATGAAATTGCAAGAAAAATGTAAAGAAAATCGTAAAAATTAAGAAAAAACAAGGGGACAGGCAGTGGATTTTTTGATATACTGATTTCATACAAGAGACTAAGAGGGTGGCAGGAAAATAAAATTTGAAGAAGGGAAAAAGTAGGGTATGCAGAAAAAACAAAAAATAATCATCGGAGCCTGTACTGTACTGTGTATAGGAGTAATTGGAGCAGGGATTTTCTTTGTACAGCATAAGGATAAAGGAAATAAAGAGGAGCTTGCTTATGTCATGAGTGTTTCGTCCATGAATGATATGGCAGGCACGCAGAAGCTGGCAGGTGTAGTCGAGTCTCAGAAAACCTTAGATATTCAAAAAGACGCAGAACGAGAAGTAAAAGAAATTTTGGTGAAAACAGGAGATGAGGTGGATGTAGGGACACCTTTATTTACTTATGACACAGAAAAACTAGAAGCAGATTTGCAGCAGGCAAATCTGGATTTGGAAAGAGCAGATAATGATATGAAAAATCAGAAGGACCAGATTGCCCAGCTGGAGAAAGAGAAGAAAAAAGCACCGGAAAAGGAGCAGCTTTCTTATACCACCCAGATACAGTCTGCCCAAATGGATTTAAAGAAAAGTGAGTATGAGAAGAAGGCAAAAGAAGTAGAGATTAATCGTATAAAAAGTCAGATTGAAAATTCTACGGTTACCAGTGAAATGAAGGGCGTGGTAAAATCTGTGAATAATTCTCAAAACGGAGAAAGCATCAATCCTTACGACGGTTCCTCACAGGCGTTTATGACGATTTTGGCAACAGGAGAATACCGTATTAAAGGAAAGGTCAATGAGCAGAATATTACGCAGATTGTAGAGGGAGCTCCGGCAATTATTCGCTCCAGAGTAGATGAAAATGCCGTATGGAAGGGAACTTATACGGCAGTAGATACAAAAAATCCAAACAATAATACCGAGAATATGATGTATGGCGGCAATGAGGACCAGCAGATGACCTCCACTTCCTATCCTTTTTATGTGGAACTGGAGTCTTCGGAAGGATTGCTGTTAGGGCAGCACGTATATATTGAACAGGATACGGGATTAGAAGAAAGAGAAGAGGGAATTTGGCTGGATGAGGCATTTATCGCAGATGTGGATAAAAAACCTTATGTATGGGTAGAGTCGAAAAAAGGTACGCTGGAGAAAAGGACAGTGGTACTCGGAACTCATGATGAAAATATGCTTCAGTATAAAATCGAAAGCGGGTTAAAATCTTCCGACTATGTGGCTTACCCTCAGGAGTTCTTTAAAGAAGGCGTAAAGACTACGCATGAAATGACAGAAGATATGATGGGCATGCCGGAAGACGGAGGTGCAATGCCGGAAGGTGAAATGATGCCGGAAGGTGAAATGATACCGGAAGGCGAAATGATGCCGGAGGGTGAAGCTATTCCGGAGGAAGAAATGATGCCGGAAGAAGGTGAAGGAGAAACCGTGACACCGGAAGGCGAAACAACTGTGGAGTAAAGGAGGAGGGACAATGCGAATAACGAAAAAAACAGCAAAAATTGCCGCAGTCAGTACGGCAGGTGTGCTTCTCCTTGGCGGAGGTATCTGGTTTGCGGCAGGAAAATTGAAAAAGCCGGAGATAAAGGTTTACTCCATGGAAGAATTATCCCAGCAGATGTGGGGGGAAACCAACAGTCTGGAAGGGGCGGTTTCCTCCAATGTATCGCAGGAAGTACGTTTGATGGAGAAACAGTTGGTTTCACAGGTTCATGTACAGGAGGGGCAGGAGGTAAAAGCAGGGGATCCGCTTTTGACCTATGACATGACTTTGGTAAATATTGATTTGGAAATGGAAAAACTGAATAAAGAGCAGTTAAAGGTCAAGAAAAAAGGTCTGGAAAATGAACTGAAAAATTTAAAAGATGAAAAGAAGAATGTGGCAGCAGGAAATAAGTCTTATAAGATAGAATTTCTTAGTAATGCAGAGGAAATAAAGCCGGAAGAAGAAAAGCCGGAACAGCAGCCTGAGGAAAAACCGGAAGAGCCAAAACCGGAACAGCCGGAGACGCCGCAGGAGCAGGCAAGACCTTCCGGTGTTTACAAAAGACTGTATCGTGACATTACCATTGATAACACAGAATTTCCCAATGATGATGCCATTATAGAAAATGCCATTCCTTATTCGGGAAAGGGCACAAAAGAGGAGCCTTATGTGTATGTATGCCAGAAGGGCGTTCTGATACAGGGTGAATTTTTAAACCAGTTAGCAGGATTTGATGTTTCCGGAAACAGAGTGCGTGAGCCATATTATTGTAAATTAGAAGTGCGAAGTGACAACAGCTTTGACGGAACCTTACAGGCTGCTATGATTTTGGACGGAAGCGCAATAGAAAGCGCCGTGGAACCAAGTGCATGGTTCCGTACCAGATTAGGGAAAAATGAATGGGAAGAAATGCTGCCTGAGGAAGATGTTCCGCAGGGGGAAGTGCTTCCTGAGCTGCCGGACGGAACCGGAAATGAAATTCCGGAGGAGGAGATTGTAGGCGGATATTCTAAAGAGGAATTAGAAAAAGCCATTAAAGAAAAGGAAAAAGAAATCAAGACCACGGAACTGGATATAAAAGAAGCAGATTTGAAAATTAAAAAGGTAGAACAGGAGCTTCAAAGCGAGACAGTAACCAGTACGGTAAACGGTACTGTGAAAAAAGTGGGAGACCCTGCCAAGGGAGAGATAGACGGCGACCCTTTTATTATTGTTGAAAGCAGCGGAGGTGTTTACATTAAAGGCGTAGTAAGCGAAGCTTTACTGGAAAAAGTACAGCCGGGACAGCTTGTAACCGGTATGGCTTATGAGTCAGGCACATTTTTTGAAGCAGAGGTAAAAGAAGTTTCTCCTTATCCTGCCAGCAGTTATCAAAGCTATGACGGCAGAGAACTTACCTATTATCCTTTTACCGCATACATTGCAGACAGCACAGGATTAAAGGATAATGAAATGGTGAGTATGGATTTGCCCGCAGACGAAGGCGGAATGTCAGGCTTGTTTATCGGCAAAGAATATATTCGAAGCAAAAACGGAGAAGACTTTGTTTATAAAGAAGGGAAAAACGGAAAGCTGGAAAAGCAGCCAATACGTACAGGACAGACCTTTTACGGTTCGATAGTAGAAGTGAAAGACGGCTTGACTATGGAGGACCATATTGCATTTCCTTATGGCAAAAAGGTAAAAGAAGGAGCAAAGGTAAAACGTGCTTCTTTGATGGAAGAAAATATGTTTTAAGAAAGGAAAGCAGCACAATGATTGAAAATATTAGATTGTCTTTTCAGGGGATTTGGGCACATAAAATGCGTTCCTTTTTGACCATGCTGGGAATTATTATCGGTATCGCATCTTTAATATCTATTGTGTCTACAATCAAAGGAACAAATGAACAGATTAAGAAAAACCTCATTGGCGAAGGAGATAATGTGGTAGACGTTTATCTCAGTCAGGGAGGAAGTGAATATGAGATGGAATATCAGGGTGTGCCGGAGGGTGTACCTGTGATAGCAAAAGAGCAGAAAGAAAAAATATCAGATTTGGATGAAGTCATGAATGTAACCTGTTATCAGGCAAGAAAATATGCAGACAGTGTATTTTATCAGAACAAAACCATGAATGGCGGCGCAGTGTTTGGCATTGATACAGACTATCTAGATACCTGCGGATATCAGATTATCAGAGGACGGGGATTTTCCAAAAGTGATTATGGAAAGTTCCAAAAGGTAGCGCTGATTGATGAAACTGCTTCCAGTAACTTTTTTGAAAAAGGAGAGGAAATAGGCAAGGTCATAGAAATCAAAGGAGAACCTTTTACCGTAATAGGTGTGGTGAAAAAGACAGAGGAATTTGAGCCTGTGATTAACAGCAGAGAAGAATATTACACATATTACAATGAAAGCAGCGGTATGGTTTTAATCCCTGACAGTACATGGCCGATTATTTATCAGTATGATGAACCTCAGCTTGTGTCTATAAAAGCAACTTCTCCGGAAAGTATGAGTGCGGCAGGGAAAAAGACGGCAGAGATTTTAAATGAAAGCATTGTTTCTGCAACCGGAGATATTAAATATAAAGCCAGAGATATGATGGAAAAGGCAAAAGGCTTGCAGCAAATCAGTGAAAGCACCAATCGTCAGCTTTTATGGATTGCCAGTATTTCTCTCTTGGTAGGAGGTATTGGAGTTATGAATATCATGCTGGTATCTGTGACCGAGAGAACAGGAGAAATTGGCTTGAAAAAAGCTATTGGTGCAAATAAGAGAAGGATTTTAGGACAATTTCTTACAGAAGCAGCGGTACTTACCAGCATTGGTGGAATTTTAGGCGTTTTTGCAGGTATTATACTATCGGCTGTAATTGCCAAAATGTCAGGTGCACCGATGGTAATCAGTGTACCGGCGGCTGCACTGGCAGTTATCTTCTCAACGGTCATTGGTTTGATTTTTGGTTTATTACCATCTGTGAAAGCGGCAAATCTCAGTCCGATTGAAGCTTTAAGAAGAATGTAAGGTAAGAATGGAACTGTTATTTTAAGTGCATATAAAAATATTTATACATTTTGAACTCAGTCTGCGCTCACTTTGAGCTTGTAATTTCAAAGAGTGCTCGACAAATTCGCTAAAATTATATAAATATTCTTTACTGCTTTTTAAAATGACAGTTCCATTTTTGAAGAAAAAATGATTGTATTTGAATGTGCTGTATGGTATCATTAAAAACAATGACCTAAAATTAGGAAAGGGAGCTGAGAATGATGGGGAAAAAGAAAATCGCAATTATTACAGACAGCAATAGCGGTATCACTCAGAAAGAAGCACAGCAGATTGGAATTACTGTATTGGCTATGCCATTTTATATTGACGAACAGTTATTTTTAGAAGATATTACTTTGACGCAGGAAGAATTTTATAAACGGTTGGCAGAAGATGCAAATATTTCAACTTCTCAGCCCTCACCTGCGGATGTTATGGAAACATGGGAAAAGCTTTTGGAAGAATATGATGAGCTTGTACACATTCCCATGTCAAGCGGGTTAAGCAATTCCTGTCAGACTGCCATGGTACTGGCAAAGGAGTTTCATGACAGAGTACAGGTAGTGGATAATCAGCGCATTTCCGTTACCCAGCGTCAATCCGTCTTAGATGCTATGGAACTTGCAAGGGCAGGTAAGGACGCAGCCGAGATAAAAGAAATTTTAGAGCGGGAAGCCGGGGAGTCCAGTATTTATATTACATTGGAAACATTAAAATACCTGAAAAAGGGCGGAAGAATTACACCGGCGGCGGCAGCGCTTGGTACGGTGTTAAATTTAAAACCCGTTCTGCAAATTCAGGGAGACAAATTGGATGCTTTTTCAAAAGCAAGAGGAAAAAAACAGGCAAAACGTACTATGCTTCAGGCTATGAAGGCTGATTTGGAAGGCAGATTTAAAGAGTATGCAGACAGAGATTTAATTTGTTTGCAGGCAGCTTATACAGGCAACGAAGAAGACGCTATGGAGTGGAAAAAAGAACTGGAAAGCCAGTTTCCGGGTATGCCGGTATATATGGCGCCTCTGTCTTTGAGTGTGGCATGTCATATCGGACAGGGAGCTTTAGCCGTAGCAGCATCAAAAAAAGTGGAAGTGGAGTAACAGGCAGATGAAGAAAATTATAGAAAAAATTGAGGAAGCAGTAAAAGAAGCATTTGCAGCTTCAGAGTATGACGAAAAATTTGCAAAAGTGACAGTATCAAATCGTCCTGATTTATGCGAATATCAGTGTAACGGCGCTATGGCAGCAGCAAAGACTTATAAGAAAGCACCGATTATGATTGCTAACAGCGTAGTGGAAAAATTGCAGGACAATGAAATGTTTGAAAGTGCAGAGGCAGTTAATCCTGGTTTTATCAATCTTAAATTAAACAAAGAATTTCTGGCAGGATACTTAAACGATATGCTGGCAGACGAAAAGCTTTCCGTAGAGGAAGCCAAAAATCCAAAAACAATCGTGATTGACTACGGCGGTCCAAACGTTGCAAAGCCTCTTCATGTAGGACATTTGCGCTCTGCAATTATTGGGGAAAGTATTAAGCGAATGGGACGCTTTTTAGGCCATAAGGTAATTGGCGATGTTCATTTGGGAGACTGGGGACTTCAGATGGGCTTGATTATTACAGAGCTTTCTAAAAGACAGCCGGATTTAGTATACTTTGACGAAAATTATGAAGGTGAATATCCAAAGGAAGCTCCGTTTACCGTAAGTGAACTGGAGGAAATCTATCCTACTGCCAGCGGAAAGTCCAAAGAAGACGAAGCATATAAAAATGAAGCGTTGGAAGCAACTCTTCAGCTTCAGAAGGGAAGAAGAGGTTATCGTGCTTTATGGCAGCATATTATGGATGTCTCTGTCACAGACTTAAAGAAAAACTATGCCAAATTAAAAGTGGATTTTGATTTATGGAAGGGTGAGGCTGACGCAGACGCCTATATTCCTGCTATGGTGGATTACTTAAAAGAAAATGGTTACGCTTATCTGGATCAGGGCGCGCTTGTAGTGGATGTAAAAGAAGATACAGATACAAAAGAAATCCCACCTTGTATGATTTTAAAATCAGACGGAGCTTCTCTGTATAACACAACTGATTTGGCTACGATTGTACAGCGTATGGAAGATTACAAGCCGGATGAAATTATTTATGTGGTTGACAAACGTCAGGAGCTGCACTTTGTTCAGGTGTTCCGTTGTGCAAAAAAAGCAAAACTGGTAGATGAAAATACACAGTTATCTTTTGTCGGCTTTGGTACCATGAACGGAAAAGACGGAAAACCGTTTAAGACAAGAGAAGGCGGTGTTATGCGATTAGAACGCCTGATTGCAGAAATCAATGAGGAAATGTTCAAAAAAATCACAGAAAACCGCAGTGTAAAAGACGAAAATGCAGAAAAGACAGCGCAGATGGTTGGATTATCTGCAATTAAATACGGTGATTTATCCAATCAGGCATCTAAGGATTATGTATTTGATATTGAACGCTTTACTTCTTTTGAAGGAAATACAGGTCCGTATATTTTATACACCATTGTTCGTATTAAATCTATTTTAAGCCGCTATGCAGAAAGCGGAAAAAATATAGACGGAAAAGCGATGAAAGCGGCAGTAAATGACAGTGAAAAAGCATTGATGTTAGAACTGTCTCGCTTTAATTCCATCATTGCACCTGCATTTGAAGAGAAAGCGCCTCACAGAATTTGCTCTTATATTTATGATTTGGCAAATGCTTTTAACAGCTTTTATCATGAAACAAAGATTTTATCAGAAGAAGACGAAGAAAAGAAAGCATCTTGGATTTGTTTGTTGACTTTAACAGAAAAAGTGTTAGAAACCTGTATTGATTTATTGGGATTTGACGCACCGGATAGAATGTAAAAGACTCCCTGCAAAGGAAATGGAAGACCTTTGCAGGGTTTTTTAGTTACTTTTGATAAGTGATATAAGTGGATTTGTCTGATTGTTTAAAAAATGTGCACATAAAGAAAAAAATGAAGATATATAATTGCAAAATGTGCTAATGAATGGTATTATTAAGAAAAATGTTTGTGCATAATGCACGAGCGTTAAAAAAAGAAAGGAGAACGTTATGAAAAAAAGAAACATGAAAGTGTTCAGTTTGCTTTTGGCAGCCAGCATGACAGTTCCGCAGTTAGCTGATTATTCACAGCTTTCCGGACTTACTGTAGTACATGCAGCAGTAAGCGATGAGGCTTCTCAAAAAGTAGCAACTGAAACATGGCGTCATTTTAAAGCAGGTACAACAAATGATAATGCCAGTAAACCTGCGGTATTGAAAAATACCAATGAAAACGCAATTGATCCTGCGGGAGGAGAAATCAGTCTTGTGTTAAAGACGACACAGGACGCTGCATCAAACAGACTGCAGATTTGTCCATATTGGGTAGATGGAAAAAATTACTTAAATGCAGCAGGATTTGATGCAAGCAGCAAGTGGTTTTTTGAGTACAAAGTAGGCGGAAGCGGACAGTATCCTGGTCTTGGAGTTTCTGACTGGAATGCAAATGAGGAAGTGCCAATTGTAATTTCATGGAAGGAAAATGTGTATACTGTTACAATCAATGGAAAACAGTGCGCAGCACAGACAGTACCTACTGAAAAATTGGAAGCGTTAAAAACAGGCAGCTTTGCTATTAAAGCTGGTACTTGGGGAGAGCAGACAACAGATGTTTACTTTAAAGATGTTCAGATTAAGAACAGTAAAGGCGAAGTTGTTGTAGCAAAAGGCGCTGATACATGGGAAGTGTCTACCGGAAACGGTGAAATTTTTGAAGAAGGTAAAGAAGTTACAACAGTATCTTTAACAGGTAAGGTTGTAGACGCTGATAAAAATCCGGTTGCAGGAGCTACAGTTACAGTAGGTGACAAGAGTACAACAACAGGAGAAGACGGTACTTGGACACTGGAAGGTGTTAAAGAAGGAGCTGCTGAAATTGTAGTAAGCAAAGCCGGTTATAAGAGCGCAACAACAACTGTAACAGTAGGAAAAGAAGATTTAACGGTTGAAGATATTACTTTGTCTTCCGGAGAAGCTGTAGATTTTGAAAATGCAGCAGATGAAACGATTTCTTCTGATGAAATGAAAGTATCTATAGATAGTAAATTCCCACGAGTAGCAGGATATGAAATCTTAAAAGGCAATGGTAAAGGCAAGAAAATGTATGGTCAGACAGAAAAACTGAATACAATCGTGCTCAACCAGAAAAATTCTAATGATACTACCGGTATTACAGTAACACCTAAAGTTACTTCTGAAAAAGCAAAAGAAGGCAATAAGATGACTTATACCATGAAAGTTGATGAACAGGGTATTAAGGCAACTATCAAAGCGGAACTGGTAGTAGAGAAAAATACACTTGCATTTAATATTATATCCGTGGACGCGGGAGACGATGTAATAAAGACAATTAATATCCCAAATCATAATCTGGTATCTGTAAGAACTACACAGGCAGGAGCAAGATTTGATGGCGCAAATATGTCTAATAATACAAAGAGAAGTGGGGATACACATCAGGAAATTGCTTCTATGGCGGCAGGAAAAACAGGTTATATGTATGCCTTTGTATCTTCTTCTGATTTAAGTGCAGGTCTTTGGAGTAACTCTGAAAATAATGTAAATGCAGACTGGCAGCGAGTTGTTGCTAATGCAGCTGATAAAAACGGATATCGCGAAACAGGTTTAAGCAGTAACTACTGGACATGGGATAAAGGTGAAGGCTATAGAGAAGAAAGTGAAGCATATGAACTTCCTTCTACAAAAATTGCAATTACCGCTGATGAAAACAACGATGAAACAGTAGACTGGCAGGACGGTGCGATTGCATATCGTGATATTATGAACAATCCAAAGGGAAGCGAATTAGTACCTGACAGAACTGCAATTCGTATTGCAATGAACTTCTCCAGTCAGGCACAGAACCCATTCCTGATGACATTGGATAATGTTAAGAAAGTATACTTAAACACAGATGGTCTGGGACAGAGCGTTCTGTTAAAAGGATACGGAAGTGAAGGACATGACTCCGGACACTTAAATTATGCAGATATCGGTACCAGAATTGGTGGCGCAGATGATATGACAACTCTTATGAAAGAGGGTGCAAAATACGGAGCTACCTTTGGTATTCACGTAAATGCCAGTGAAACTTATCCGGAATCTATTTACTTCGAAGAAGACAGATTAAAGAAAAATCCCGATGGAAAATATTCCTATGGTTGGAACTGGTTGGATCAGGGTATTAACATTAATGCGGATTACGATTTAAGACATGGTCGTGAACAGCGTTTCTTGGATTTGAAAAATAAACTTGATAAAGCAGATCCGGACGGAAAGAATGACCTTGACTTCATTTATGTAGACGTATGGGGCAATGGTCAGTCCGGTGATAATGGTACATGGGCAAGCCGTCAGCTTGCAAAAGAAATCACAGAAACTTGTGATTGGAGATTAGCAGGTGAGTGGGGACATGCCAATGAGTATGACTCTACATTCCAGCACTGGGCAGCCGACCTTACATACGGTGGAGCAGCGAATAAAGGTATTAACAGTGCGATTACAAGATTTATCCGTAACCACCAGAAAGATTCATGGGTTGGTGATTACCCAAGCTACGGCGGAGCAGCAGTAAATCCACTTCTTGGTGGATATGATATGAAAGACTTCGAAGGCTGGCAGGGAAGAAATGATTACAAAGGATATATCGAAAACCTCTTTGATGATGATGTATCTACAAAATTCCTTCAGCATTATGAAGTTATGCAGTGGATAGATGGAGAACCAACTACTGTTGCAGGTTCTACATGGACTCCTGAAATGAAGGTTGTTCTTCAAAATAAAGAAAGAACACAGACTGTTACTGTTGAAAGACAGTCTAATAACGGAAGTGATGCCGGTTACAGTTTAAGAACCATGAAGTTTGATGACGGAAATGGTGAAAGAGTTATCATGGACGGTGAAAAATACTTAATTCCATGGTATTGGGACGCAAATGGTAAATCTTTAGGAGATAATTACAAACTGTATCATTGGAATCAGGCAGGCGGAAGTTCTACATGGACATTACCTGCAGGCTGGTCTAATGCAAAAGTTTACGAACTTACAGAAAATGGTAAGAAAGAAGTAACTAATGCAACAGTATCCGGTGGCAAGATTACAATCAATGCAGAAGCAAAAACACCTTACGTTCTCTATAAAACAGAAGCTAAGAACCCAACAAATGCAGAGCTGGAATGGAGTAAAGGAACTCATCTTGTAGATACAGGATTTAACAGCGCTTCATTAGAACAGTGGACAATTACAGGTGAAAAAGAAGCTGCACAGATTATCCACAGCGCAGGATTTAACCCAATGCTTCGTTTGAACAACCAGTCTAAAGAAGTTGTTCTGGAACAGAAAGCAAAAGGTCTTAAACCGGGAAAACAGTATGTTGCAATGGTAGGAGTAGATAACAGAAGTGATGCAAAAGCTTATCTGGAAGTTGTATCCGGTGATAAGACAGAGTCTAACTACACTACAAGATCTATTGCTAAGAATTACAGTCAGGCAGATGCGCATAATACAAATGCAAGTAATGCAACAATTAAAGGTCAGGGAAGTTACTTCCAGAATATGTACGTATTCTTTACTGCAGATAAAAACGGAGAAGCAACTATCAGACTGAAACGTGAGAAAGGTGAAGGCGAAGTTTACTTTGATGATTTGAGAATTGTTCAGAACGATTCTAATAACTTCCCATCTGAAAATAAATTTGTTCAGAATTTCGAAACCGTTCCACAGGGACTGTGGCCATTCGTAGTAGGTGGAGCAGAAGGCGTTACAGATAACCGTACTCACTTGTCTGAGAAGAATAAAAAAGACCCGAAATATACATCAGCAGGTTGGTTTACAAAGAAACTGGACGATGTATTAGAAGGTGGCTGGTCCTTAAAGACAAATGGTCTGACACAGAGAGGAAATCTGATTTATCAGACAATTCCACAGAACTTCCGTTTCGAAGAAGGCGTTACATATAACGTAAGCTTTGATTATCAGTGTGGTTCCGAAGGAACTTATGCATTGGCAGTAGGTAACGGAAATGTAGAAAATGGAAATGTAAAATACACACCATTAGAGTCTACTATTCCGGGTGGAAAGGAAACAGAAACAAAACACTATAAATTCCGTATTACAGGTGCAGAAGGCGGACAGAGCTGGTTTGGTATTCAGTCTACAAGAACAGCTCCTGATCTTCAGGGAACAGGTGGCGGAGATGCTGACTTCGGTGGATATAAAGATTTCGTTTTAGATAATCTTGTAATTGAAAAATCCAAAGCACAGAAAGCAAATCTGGAAACTTTAGTAGCTGAAAATCAAGGTCGTTACGAAGTAAATTACAGTGCCAAAACATGGAAAACATTTACAGAAGCTATGAAAGCAGCAAATGCAGCATTAGATAACTTTGATGCAGATCAGGCAACTGTAGATAAAGCATACAATAACTTAGACAAGGCAATCAAAGGCCTGGAAGTAATCGGTGCAACTATGTCCGGTACAGTTACAGACACAAATGGAAGACCAATCGAAAACATTACAGTTAGTGTTAAGATGAAAGATAAGACTGTCAAGACTATTACAAACAGCCGTGGACAGTATGTTCTTCCAGGTGTATTATTCGGTGAGTGGACAGTAAAAGCAGACAGTCCTATTTGGGCAAAAGCAACAGCAGATATTAATGTTACAAAAGATAAGCTTGAATTTACACAGGACTTTAAGTTAAAAGATACACAGTCTTCTGTAGAAGGTCATGTAACTGCTATTGGTAAAAATGTAGAAGGTGCGACTGTATCTCTTACAGGAAAGAGCAGACCGGAAGCAATTCAGACAGATGCAAAAGGTGCATATAAGTTTGATAAGCTTTTAGCAGGAACTTATACCTTAAAAGTTGAAAAAGAAGGTTATGATGTATATACACAGGAAATTACTGTGACAAAAGAAAAAGGTCTTGTTGAAAATGTTATGTTACAGCCGGTTTCTACTGTAGATTATGCAAATGATTACAGTGATGGCAAAAAGACATGGGATAATCTTGCAGGAAATACAGCAAGTACAACCATCAGTGTAGCAGATGGAGCAACTAAGATTAAATTCCCTGGTGGACATGCTAACGTTTATGAAACAGCAGCACCAAGATTTAAAAATGGTGTAGTTGAAATGGACATTACACCTGAAAAGAGCGGTCAGCGTATTGGTATCCTGCTTCGTGCAAATGGTATGAACGACCGTGTATACGTAGGTGTAGGCGATGCAGAAAATCAGTGGTTTGCAGAATACTGGGGTAACGGTTCAAACTCATGGTCCAGCATGCATTCCGGACCAACAGCATCTGCAGGTAAGAAATTACATCTGAAAGCAGAAATTATCGATACAACTGTTTCCTTATGGGTAGATGGCAAGTTAGTAATTAACAAGCTGAATATGGGTGGAATGCCAACAAAACCAGGTGCAGTTGGTTTGAACACCAGAAATGCTAATAATGTAACAGTAGATAATGTAAAAGTAACTTCTTATGATTTACCAGTAGGTGAAGTGGAAACTGTTTCCGGTCATGTATCTGACAAAGCCGGAAAGGCAGTAGAAGGCGCTACTGTTAATATTAAGAGCGTAGAAGGTGCAGCAGAAGCAATTGCTAAGACAGCTAAAACAGATGCTCTCGGAAACTACAAGTTTAAAAACATTCCATTAGGAAACTATACAGTAACAGTAACAAACGGTAAAGAAACAAAAACTGTTGATGTTGTAGTTGTAGCTACAGATGATTACATTGTAGTACCGGAAGTTCGTTTTGGAGCAGAAGCTGCTGGCGTTGACAAGACAAACTTAAATGCAGCTATTGCAGTAGCAGAAGGTAAAAAGAAAGCAGATTATCTGAGCACCGGTTGGGCTGAATTTGAAGCCGCATTAGAGGAAGCAAGAACTGTAGCAGCAGATAGAAATGCAACCTTTAATCAGGTAAATGATGCAGAAGAAAAACTGACACAGGCTATGAATGTGTTAGTAAAAGCTCCTGAAAAAGATGGTCTGAAAGCAGCGATTGATGCAGCAAAAGATAAAGAGGAAGCTAATTTTACACCGGAAACATGGGCTCCATTTGCAGAAGCATTAAAAGCAGCAGAAGAAGTTTATGCAAATGCAGATGCAACAGCAGAAATGGTACAGGACGCTACGAATGCACTGTTAGATGCATCAGAAAAACTGGAAGAAGTACAACCAGAACCTGAAAAACCATCTAAAGACGCGTTAAAGAAAGCTATTGATGCAGCGAAAGAACTGAAGAAAGAAGACTATACAGCAGATAGTTGGAAAGCATTCTCAAATGCACTTCAGAAAGCACAGGTAGTTTATGATAATGCAGATGCAACAGCAGAAGAAATTGCAAAAGCAGTTGCAGATTTAGAGGCAGCACAGAAGAACTTAGTAGAGAAATCAGGCTGGGTTGAAACTGAAAACGGATGGGTATACTATGAAAACGGCAAGAAAGTCGTTGGATGGAATGCAATTGCAGGACATTGGTATTACTTCGATAAAGATGGAATCATGGCAACAGGTTGGACAGCAGTTGATGGACATTGGTATTATCTGAATACAGATGGAACAATGGAAACAGGCTGGGCATCTATCGGTGGAAAATGGTACTATCTGAATGCAGATGGAACAATGGCAACAGGCTGGACAGCAGTAGGTGGACATTGGTATTATCTGAATGCAGACGGAACAATGGAAACAGGTTGGGCATTTATCGATGGTAAATGGTATCATCTGAATAATGAAGATGGAAGAATGGATATCGGTTGGACATCTATCGGTGGACATTGGTATTACCTGAACGCAGACGGAACAATGGCAACAGGCTGGACAGCAGTAGGTGGACATTGGTATTACCTGAATGCAGACGGAACAATGGAAACAGGTTGGGTATCTATCGATGGACATTGGTATTATCTGAACGCAGATGGAACAATGGCAACAGGCTGGGCATCTATTGATGGAAATTGGTACTACCTGAACGCAGATGGTACAATGGCTAGCAATCAGTGGATTGATGGATACTATGTAGATGCATCTGGAAAGATGTTATAAAGCATAGTACAGAGAATTTAATAAGTATTAAATTTTAACTAAAAAGGAGCTGTTGCTTCAACGATGAAATCGTGAAGCAGCAGCTTCCTTTTTTTCTGTTTTATGTTAGAATGAGGGTATTAGAAACAATGTTGGGGAAAAACAGAAAGTATATGAGGGAAAAGAAATGGAGAAGATGAAACAGAAGTATCTGGAAAAAATGGCAGAACTATATCCAACAATAGCAGAAGCATCTACAGAAATTATTAATTTGCAATCAATTTTAAATCTGCCAAAAGGAACAGAACATTTTATTACAGATATACATGGGGAATACGAAGCATTTTCTCATGTATTGAAAAATGGTTCAGGTTCTATCCGAAGAAAAATTGATACTGTTTTTGGGCATACCATGAACAAACAGGAAAAGAAAAGCCTTGCTACTTTAATCTATTATCCAAAAGAAAAAATAGAGCTGATTAAGAAACAGGAAAGAGATATGGAGGAATGGTACAAAATTACGCTGTATCGTTTAATTGAAGTATGTAAAAAAGCTGCATCAAAGTATACGCGCTCAAAAGTAAGAAAAGCTCTTCCAAAAGATTTTGCTTATGTTATTGAAGAATTGATTACGGAAAGATGGGATATTACAGATAAAGAATCTTATTATGAACAGATTATATGCACAATTATTGATATTGGTCGTGCAGAGGAATTTATTATTGCCTTATCAGAACTGATACAGAGATTGGTGGTAGACCATCTTCATATTTTAGGAGACATTTACGACAGGGGACCGGCACCTCATCGAATTATGGATAAACTGGAAACTTACCATTCCTTGGATATTCAGTGGGGAAACCATGATATTTTGTGGATGGGGGCAGCTGCGGGACAGGAATGCTGTATAGCAACTGTTGTTCGAATCTGCGCCCGTTACGGAAATCTGGATATTCTGGAAGATGGATATGGTATCAATCTATTGCCGTTAGCAACCTTTGCTCTCACATACTATAAAGAAGATGTCTGTCAGTGTTTTAAAATCAAGGGAAATCATCGTTTAAATCCTGTGGAGCAGGATTTGAATATGAAAATGCACAAGGCAATTTCGATTATCCAATTTAAGCTGGAGGGACAGCTTCTTATGCGAAGACGGGAATTTGGTATGGCAGACAGGGCGCTTTTAGACGATATTGATTATTCAGAAGGAACAATTCGTTTAAAAGGAAAAGAATATAAACTGTTGGACAGTTATTTCCCGACGATTGATGCAGAAAATCCTTATGAATTGTCAAGAGAAGAAAAAGAAGTTGTGGAGAGGCTGGTATCTGCATTTGTAAGCTGTGAAAAATTACAAAACCATATACAGTTTCTGCTAAAGAAGGGAAGTATGTACAAGATTTTTAATGGAAATCTGCTTTATCATGGCTGTATTCCTATGAATGAAGACGGCAGCCTGAAAGAAGTACAGATTTATGAAAAATCTTACCGGGGAAAAGCCCTGTACGATGTGTTGGAATGTTATGTTCGTAAAGCATTTATGGCACGAGACGGAAAAGAAAAGGAGAGAGGGAAGGACATGCTATGGTATATCTGGACCAGTCCGAACTCGCCTTTATTCGGTAAAAACAAAATGGCAACGTTTGAACGTTATTTTCTGGCAGAGAAGGAAATACATCAGGAGATAAAAAATCCATATTATAATTTTTTGGAAGATGATGATGCGGCAGAGAGAATTTTTGAGGAATTTCAGGTAAAAGGAGAAGAAAGACATATTGTAAATGGGCATGTTCCTGTACATCATACGTCAGGGGAGAGTCCTATTAAGTGTAAAGGGAAAATTCTTGTCATTGATGGAGGTTTTTCAAGAGCATATCAAAAAGAGACCGGTATTGCAGGATATACTTTAATTTATAATTCATGGGGGATGATTTTAGCTGCTCATGAACCGTTTACATCTACACAGGATGCTATTACAAAAGAAAGTGATATTCTTTCCGATAGTATTTTAGTAAAAAGGGTGACAGAAAGAAAAAATGTAGGGGCAACAGATACAGGTGCAAAATTAAAAGAAAGGATAGCAGAGCTGAAAGAGCTTTTAGATGCTTATAGAAACGGACTGCTGGTAGAAAAGCTATGAGAAATGAACAGATAAAAATCCAAGTAGAAGGTTCTGAAAAGGACGCATGTTTAGAAACTTATATCTTAGGAGATGCGATGGATGATGCAAGGAATAGAAAAGCACCATTGGTGTTAATCTGTCCGGGAGGAGGCTATGCCAGAACTTCCAACAGAGAGGCAGAACCGATTGCCTTACAGTTTAACAGCATGGGGTATCAGGCGGTTGTTTTGCGCTATTCCTGTGCTCCGGCAGTTTATCCCACGGCTCTTTGCGAATTGGCATACAGTGTGAAGCTTATCAAAGAACATGCAGAAGAATGGAGTGTGGACGCAGAAAAAATTATCGTTATGGGATTTTCTGCTGGAGGACATCTGGCAGCCAGTTACGGTGTGTTTTGGAATGAGCCGTGGCTGGCAGAGAAAATGCAATGTGATATGAAAATTTTAGAGCCTAACGGTCTTGTGCTGTGTTATCCTGTTATCAGTTCAAAAGAGGAAATCGCACATCAGGACAGTATAAAAAATCTTTTGGGAGCGTTTTATCAAGAAATGAAAGAACAGGTATCATTAGAGGATAAAGTGGGAAAACATACGCCAAAAACCTTTTTATGGCATACTTTTACAGATAATGTTGTTCCTTTTTGGAATTCTTTTCGATTTGCAGAGGCGCTGGGAAAAGCAGGAGTTCCAATGGAATATCACTTATATCCCCAAGGAGGGCATGGACTTTCTCTTGCCAAAGAACAAACGGCAAATGCACAGGGGAAAGGTGTGGAAGAAAGATGCCAGAGCTGGTTTCCCCTTCTTCAGTCATGGATGTTGGGAAATTTCGGACTTTATTCGTAAAAAAGCCTTGCAATTACAGAAAAAATTATGATATAATGCAAGCGTTGCCAAGTGCAATATAGAAAATAACCACGCCTGTGAATTTCAACGGGGGGTGCTTAGAAAGTCCCGAAGGAGCAGAAGCAGGTGGAAGAGAAAACCAAAGGAGAGAAAAAAATGAGCGTTATTTCAATGAAACAGTTACTTGAAGCAGGTGTTCATTTCGGACATCAGACAAGAAGATGGAACCCTAAAATGGCACCATACATCTACACAGAAAGAAATGGTATCTACATCATCGACTTACAGAAATCAGTGGGAATGGTTGACGATGCTTACAAAGCAATCGCTGACATCGCTGCAGAAGGTGGCACAATCCTGTTCGTAGGAACAAAGAAACAGGCTCAGGACGCTATCAAAACAGAAGCTGAAAGATGTGGAATGTTCTATGTAAATGAAAGATGGTTAGGCGGTATGCTGACTAACTTCAAGACAATCCAGAGCAGAATTGCAAGATTAAAAGAAATCGAAGCTATGGAAGCTGACGGAACATTTGATGTTCTGCCTAAGAAAGAAGTAATCAACCTGAAAAAAGAACTGGAAAAATTACAGAAAAACCTTGGCGGAATTAAAGAAATGAAAAAACTTCCAGACGCTATCTTTATCGTAGATCCGAAAAAAGAAAGAATCTGTGTACAGGAAGCTCATACATTAGGTATTCCGTTAATTGGTATCGCTGATACAAACTGCGATCCGGAAGAATTAGATTACGTAATCCCAGGAAACGATGATGCTATCAGAGCTGTAAAATTAATCGTTTCTAAAATGGCTGACGCTGTTATCGAAGCAAATCAGGGCGAAGCTGCTGATGCTGAAGAAATCTTCGCAGAAGAAACAGAAGAAGTTGTAGAAGAATAATCTTATTCAAAATGGAATAAATGAAGCTGTCATATAAAATCTGATTTTGTGTGACAGCCTCATTCCGTATAAAAGGTATTATACAGGAGGAATTTAAAATGGCTATTACAGCAGGAATGGTAAAAGAATTAAGAGAAATGACAGGCGCTGGTATGATGGACTGTAAGAAAGCTCTTACAGCAACAGAAGGCGATATGGATAAAGCAGTTGAATTTTTAAGAGAAAAAGGTCTTGCAACAGCTCAGAAAAAAGCCGGACGTATTGCAGCAGAAGGTCTTTGCCAGACTTTAGTTTCCGCAGACGAAAAACACGCAGTTGTTGTTGAAGTAAATGCAGAAACAGACTTCGTTGCGAAAAACGATGTATTCCAGGGATATGTAGCTCAGGTTGCAGAAGCAGTTATGGAAACAGAAGCAGCTACAACAGAAGAATTCCTTGCTTCTCCATGGAAATTTGATACAACAAAAACTGTAAACGAAGCTTTAGCAGCACAGATTGCTGTTATCGGTGAAAATATGAACATCAGAAGATTTGCGAAAGCATCTGAAGAAAACGGATTTATTGCTTCCTATACACACATGGGCGGTAAAATCGGCGTTTTAGTTGATGTTGAAACAGACGTTGTAAATGATGCAGTAAGAGAAATGGCTAGAAACGTAGCAATGCAGATTGCTGCTTTAAAACCACAGTATACAAACAGCTCTGAAGTAAGTGAAGAATATATTGCACATGAAAAAGAAATTCTTCTTGCTCAGATTATGAACGACCCAAAAGAGTCCCAGAAACCGGAAAAAGTTATTCAGGGAATGATTAGCGGACGTATCAACAAAGAATTAAAAGAAATCTGTCTGTTAGATCAGGTTTATGTAAAAGCTGAAGACGGAAAACAGAACGTAGCTAAATATGTAGAAGAAGTTGCAAAAGCTAACGGCGCTAAAATTACTGTAAAAGGATTTGTTCGTTTTGAGACAGGCGAAGGAATTGAAAAGAAACAGGAAGATTTCGCTGCTGAAGTTGCTGCACAGATGGGAAACTAATCTGAACTTCATGTCAAATATTTAAGAACCACCCCTTGTAAATAATACATTTACAAGGGTTTTTTGCATAAAATGACACTAGAAGAAAAGTGCAAAAAATTCAGTAATAATTAGGTATAGCAATCCTTGAGTTTCCGCAAACTGTAATTCAAAAAGGAATATGTCTGCCTAAAGAGCAAT